>ENA-OQIN01000408-OQIN01000408.1-human-gut-metagenome-genome-assembly--contig:-NODE-408-length-36850-cov-6.140239_pt1 | contig 36850 bp, 42 predicted proteins | sample MGYA00242581_ERZ504746 | MGnify/ENA primary metagenome ERZ504746 (study PRJEB26092, sample SAMD00036436) | human gut metagenome | host: Homo sapiens | study: EMG produced TPA metagenomics assembly of...
GCAGGATGAAGAATTTTTTATCTTTAAAATTAAAATATTTTCTTAAACAAGATATAATTTTGCAATAGTTATTGAAATATAGAGACTTATCTTTGTAATATTCATCAAACAAATCCGGCTTTATTCGTAGTGATTTGAATTGCAATTTTGAAAACCATTTATACTTTATTAAGCCATAGCAACTTCCAAACGCCGGTTTAATCATAGAATATGTAAATTTTGAAGGTATAACAAGTACACTTTCCACTATTGCATACTTACATATATCTTTGCGTTGAGATAAAATTTCAAGCAATCGTTGTAAACTGCTAATCACATCCTGCATGACCATCTAATATAGGCAAAACCACATGATAATCTGTTTGAAATCTTTCAGCAACCTCTTTCACCTCGCTGTAAACTTCCGATTCTGATGTCTCTATTATACCATAATTATACTATTATAAAAAAGGAAAAAGAGCTCCTTCGAGCTCTTTTGAGTCAGTTCTGCAAACTGGAATTTGCACTTCCTCACTCGTCTTCTTTTTTATTGTTTCTACTAATATTCGAGCTTAACGATAAAATTCCAGAGCATAAAAATAATACCCACATTATAATATTTTCTTGATTTATCGCACTATAAATCAAGCATATTATGCTTAATATAATCTGTACAATTGAACAAATCACTCCTATTTTTTTTGTCTTTTTATCCATCATTGTCTCCTCCATAAATTCCGATTTACACATCAAATCGTTTTCTTCATTCTATCACATGGCTCAAATGCCCTTGTTTTAATTTCTATTACAACATAACAATGCTTCTGTATATTGTAAAATAGCATATCTATAAACTGTTCCGTCTGTCCTACAATCAAACGATATTCTCTTCCAACAAATGCAAAACCTTTCCCTAATTCCAACAAAAAACTTTGTATATTATTCATCAATGCATCCTTCAGTTCTTTCTCATCATATCCCGCACGCATAGTTAAAAAATCGAAATTATACGATCTTTTGTTATTTCATTTGCCGAATCTGTTCCTACACCTGGTAACATTTTTTCAAAATTGGTTATGGCTTTCCCGTCTCTTTCATATAAATTGGTATCCAGAAAATTCATAAGTACTGCTATGGACCAATTATTATTCATTGTTTGTCTCACAAAATACAATGCCTTATCTCTATTGCTTTTGCATTTTGTCAAAATCTGAATATGATGCCCCAAGGAATTTTAAAAATTATACCCACTTCAGAATCTGCAACAAGTTTAATTGTGCAATCTGAAAATTCAAGTTATGGAACCGACCCTTTTTGCCTCGGATCGTATTACATAAAAAATAACAGGAAGGCAGTTCATTAAACCGTGCTCCTGTTATTTTTTACCATTAAGGTTTCTCTTTATTCATATCTTTATCTCCATCATTTCAAAAGAGAATGACGGAGATATTTCGCCCTGCTTATTCTTGTAGCAACCAATCGGCTATATCGTGAATTTCGATTCCTTCATAGCTATATTGGGGATGTTTGGTTCTGGCAATAATCATTTTCGGATAAGCATCTCGAATCTGAAGCAGAGGCGAGCATTCTCTCTCAAATGTTTCCTGACCGGAAATGTTGTCGCTGACCTGAATATAAAACTTCTCGCTGCCTCTCTGAGCAACAAAGTCGATTTCCTTTTGATAGAGCTTGCCGACATAAACATCATATCCACGGCGAAGAAGCTCGATGCAAACGATGTTTTCATATACTCTGCCATAATCCATATTTCTGCTTCCCAGTATTGCATATCGAATGCCGCTGTCACACAAATAGAACTTCTCAGAGCTTTCAAGATATTTCTTGCCACGGATGTCGTATCTCTTAATATCATAAAATACAAAAGCATTGCACAAATACTTAATGTACTTGCCGATGGTTACATGATTGGTTGGGGTCTCATTTGCTGTCAGTAGCTGACTGACCTTATTCGGAGAAGTCAGGTTGCTGATATTATCCATAAGGAACTCGCTCAGACGTTGTAAAACCAAAGTATCCGGGAGAGTATATTTCTGTACCAAATCCCTTGTAACAATCGTTTCGTAGACCTCTTTGATATAGTTTGCTCTGTCTTTTTCGGTTGTATAAGCATAGGAACCTGCCAAACCACCCTTGACAGCGTACTCATCAAAGAGCTTATCTTTGTCACTAATATCATCATAATATTGGCAATATTCCTGGAAGCTGAAAGGAAACACATGAATTTCAATATAGCGTCCAGTAAACAGAGTTGCCAGATCTGTACTCAACAGGAAAGCATTAGAACCTGTTACATAGATGTCGTATTTTTCCTTAGAGTAAAGGCTATTGATTGCCAGCTCAAACTTGGGACACATCTGAACCTCGTCTACAAACAGGTAGTTCGTTCTGCCTTCCTGATAATGTTCTTCCACATAGGCGTGTAAGGCATGGTATTCCTTAATTTCTTCATACGCCAAATCCATGAAGTCGATGAAGATAATATTGATGTTTTCAAAATTGCTTTTAAGATACGCAATATACGCCTGCATCAGTTTTGACTTACCAGATCGACGAATACCTGTAATGATCTTGATATCAGGAGTACCCTTCAGTTCAATGATTCTATCGAGATATTTTGCTCTCGTGATTGTTTTCATATAGCCACCCACTTTCAAAAATTGAAGTTTTTTCATTTCTCGAAACTGCTTCGCTGTATTTATTATACTGTCTGCTAATAGTATATGCAAGATGTCGCTTTCAAAAACACAAAATTTTTTATTTTTTGAAATTGGAAACTATGTAAAGGCAACCCGAAGGCTGCCCCATGTATTAGCCCACAGTTATTATTGGACCATCGCTCCATGCGGGAACACCGCCCTTAATTTACTTGGACTTTCCACTCAGGTAACGGCTATCTGGTCCTATAGCAGTGACGAACCTTATAAAACCTATGAATGAAATTATACAAAACATGAATTCTCCTGCCTCACATTGCACTTCAATCACTATAAACAAAAAGCAGCAAATGAAAATCATCTCTAATCTCCATCTGCTGCCCTATTATAGCGTTCCCTGGGGGAATCGAACTCTCAACTGCCCCTTAGGAGTTCAAGTCCCCACAGAAAATCTATGACTAGTTAGATTAATATAAGTCAAGGAAAGACTTGGCTTAACAGTGATAAGAAACTAATTCAAACTTATTACTGTTAGCCGATGGATTCAGGTGTGCCAAAGCATTGCAGGGCTGGAAGTATTCAGCTTCGACAAAAGATATGTAAAACAGAGAAGCGCCCGTAGTTTCTTTCATTATATCAGAATATCAGAAACGGGGGGATTTTGTAGCTTTTTGACAGCTTTCCTTGAGTCTTACTTTGCAAGTACAACGGAAATTTTGATTTCCTTTTCCGTCTTGCTCAGGTCGAACGCGCCGCCGTCCGCGACGCTCACACGCAGCTCATACAGTGTGCCGTCAGAAAGCGTATCCACGGCGCTGCCTGCTTCATCCGTGATCGACCACAGTTCGTTGCTGACCTCCGCCAACATTCCGTCCGCACCGTAAGCATAGAGCTTCAGTCCAGCGGCATCCCCGGAAAGATTGTTCATCCGGAACGAGACCGTCGTGTTGTGGTGGACGTTTTCGACTGTCACGGTGTTGAGCCAGCTTGCAGCGAAATTTCTGTACCGATTGTTATTTTGTATACGCAATCTCATCTGTATATGTTATAATTCAATATAATACTTCATGTCTAAAGAAAGGAGTTTACGAATGAAAAACTGGAAATTAGGTACTAAAATCACACTAGGCATTACCATCATCGTAATCATTTGCATGAGCCTGCTTTACCTTACTGCAAATAAGACAATGACTGGCATGATGCAGGAATCTGAGCTTAATGTTATGAAAAATACCCTGAATGCCCAAGCAAGTCTGCTCAACGAATACGTCGCACGTCAGGAATCCATCCTCACTGCTTTCAGTAAAACACCTTGTGTCCGCGACTTTTTAAAGAATGTCAATAATTCTGAGCAACAGGCAATCGTGCAGAGCTATACAGCGGACTATTATAGCGGTCTTAACAACTGGGAAGGTATTTATGTCGGTGAATGGAATACGCACATCGTTGCTCATTCCAATTCAAAGGTAATCGGAATGACTACCCGTAAAGGTGATAGTTTAAAAGCCCTGCAGGATGCCATGACACAAAGAAACGGTCTGTATGATGCCGGTATTATTGTCTCCCCTTCCTCCGGTGAACTTATTTTATCCATGTACTGCCCTGTATTTGATACAGATGGAAAAACAATCCTTGGATATGTAGGCGGTGGACCTTTTGTAAAAGAGCTTGAAAAACAGTTATATAATTTAAAAAGCGAAAATGACACCCTCCGCTACTATATGGTCAATACCGAAACTAATATGTACATCTTTGCAGATGACAGCAGTTTAATTGCCACCGATATTCAGGATGATATGCTGTTAAACATTATTGATAAAATTAAATCCGGCGAAACCAGTGGTGATCTTAACTACAAAAAAGGTTCCGATTCTTTTGTGGCAAGCTATCAGTCTATCGCAGAACATGGCTGGGCAATGGTTTCTTATGACAGTGAAGAGAACATTTATGAGAACGTCCACAAAAATATGCACATCTTAGGTCTGATATGTATCATCTTCGTTTTAATCATCAGTGTACTGGCATTTATCACAATTGCAATCAGTGTCAGACCTCTGTTATATGTCGAAGATGCAATTATCCAGCTTAGCAATTTAAAACTTGAAAAGAGCAAACGTCTTACGCCTTGGATCAATACCAAAAGTGAAATTGGAAAAATTGCAACTGCAATGAATTCTTTATATAATGCACTCAGTGGCATCATTTCCACTTTATCTGACTGTTCAACATCACTTAGCAGCTCTGCGACCGCAATGCAACGTTCTTCAGAAACACTGCTTAGTTGTGTGGCAGACAACTCAAAATCCACGCAGACATTTGCAGAACATTCAGAAGATATTAACGCTACTGTAAACGATGTAGGACAGCAGATTTCCGAAATGACAACGGTTGTTTCTGATATCAAAGAACGCATCCTTCAGGGTAATGTCCACAGCAGCGAATTACTTCAAAAAGTGGAAAAAATGCAGACCTTAGCTAATAATTCTATGGTAAATACAAATACCCAGATTGCAGAAAATCAAAAAGCTATCGAAAATGCAATGGAAGAATTACAATCATTAATGCGAATTGATGAAATGGCATCTCAAATTTTAGACATTACAAGCCAGACAAACCTTCTGTCCTTAAATGCTTCTATTGAAGCTGCAAGAGTTGGAGATGCTGGAAAAGGATTTGCTGTAGTTGCAGGCGAAATCGGTAACCTCGCATCTAATTCATCCAAAACAGCCACAGATATTCAGGCTATCTGTAATGAAACTAAAAACAATATATCACATGTCAAAACTTGTTTCGATCAGATTATTTTCTTCCTGCAAAATGACGTCCAGACACAGTTTACAAAATTGGTTCAGGAAACCCAGGATTACTACCAATCCATTCAGGAAATTCAGGTTATTATATCCGAAATTGCAGAAGAGTCTGAAACCTTTGTCAACACAGTACAAAATATTCAAAACCAGATCCGTGCTATTTCAGATGTTCCTGATTCCGACCATATCAGCAGTCAGGATATCTTAGAAAAGGCAAGACAAACAGAAGAAACGACACAGGAAATGTCCGTTATCGTAAATCATAACAAAGAAAATGCGTTGGAAATTAATAATATTGTAGAACGCTTTTCCTGAAAAATAATTAATATCATATGCCAAAATAGATGTACATCCACCTGTTCAAGTGATTGTACATCTATTTTTATGTGTCAATTTTTTTCCTGATTTGATTTATCAATGAAATCTTTTTACTTCTCACTCCATATTTTTCTGTATTTCATAAAATAGTAAATACTCATGATCATACTGAGTATCTCGCCTGTTGTGATCGACAGCCAGATGTCGTATATTCCAAGCAGATTCGGCAATACCATAATGCATTGATTTTAGCAATTGTTTCTTCATCTGTTGCAAACATTTTCAAAAAATCTTTATATGACATAACATCGTCTATATTATGTTGCATTAACTGTTTATGAAAATCAACAAACTTATCCATGCCTTTGTTTTTAACACTCTTCAATAAACAGAAAATCCCATCCACCAAGTCTTTCTATCCTGTTATTATCTGCAAGTATGTCATAAGGATTTTTATTTTCTTTCCACGTATTCAGCCTGTCCTCTTTAATTTCTCCATAAAAGATTGATGACATCATAAACATCTGCCTCCGTTAATCTTCCAGTCCCCATATAACAGTCACAGTATCAGAGATATCTATATCATCAGGCTCGATGTCCATATCATAGGAAGCAGACTCACATTCCTCCGGTTCACAGCACCGAAGCGACATTTCCTGCAATGGTCTTGATACAAAATCAATCTCTCCCCATGAATAATCAATATTTATGATTTTTCCTAAATTTACTCCTGCTTCCTCGGTCAGTACAGATGCCTTTGCCTAAGAATCCTTTACTGCTGCAGCAAGAAGCTCATTCTTTGACTTATTCGATGCCGTCAATGACAACCTTCCGGAAATCATAGAATTCTACGGACACAACAGCCGCAAGATATCCTGCGACTACTATATTGATGACCAGATGCTGCTGCCGGAAAATGCAAAGGCATAGAACCTGTGATGGGTGCTATGCCTCCTTCGTTTTACGCTTTACTCGTTAACCGCACCACTTGCAATAAGTTTCTTGTAAAACGCAACTGCCGCTGCAAGATCCCTATCATCTGGATGTCCTTTAGCAACACCGCCAATCAGCTTAAATGGTCCAAATGTATCAAAGCCCTTGCACGAAAACCTTCCCACCAGATTATCATGCTTATCCTCTATAATGGATTCCATAGATTTAAAAGCCTCGCTTCCACCATATGTGCACATCAGAAAAACATTTTTATTCTCTATCAGATTGACAGATGCAAATTTGAGTACAGACTGATGAAATTTTCCATAATAAACTCCTGACGCAAATCCTATCAGGTCATAGCAAGATAATTCTTTTTCTGTTACCTGTGTAGCATCTATCAGATCAACTTCATTTGTCTTGGCAATTTCATCAATAATTTTCTTTGTATTCCCATGATGCACTGATGCATAAATAATTGCTGTCTTCATATATTGTTAGTTCCATCCTTTCCATACATCTGGCTGATATCCCAGTGTTGACTGCTTTCCATTCCTTACTACCGGTGTTTTGATAACCTGGGGATTCTCCAGAACCTTCTCCAACTTGTCCTCATCAGCTATATATTTGATAAGTGCAAGCAGATCCTTGTCTTTGCCATCCCAGTTGATCATATTATCCAGACCACCATTAACCTGAGCGACAGAATTAAATTCGCCCTTACTCATACCTTTTTCTTTCATATCAATAAACTGATACTTGATGCCTCGCTCCTTGAAGAAACGTTCAGCTTTTTTCGTATCATTACATTTCTTTGTTCCAAATATCTGTATATTCAAATCAGTTCTCCTTTGCTCTGGCAAGTTCTTTCTCAATCCATGTCATAATTACATCCACCAGGTAATCCTGCTGTACCTTGCTTAATTCCCTGCCTGGCTGCATCTTATGCCATTTTCTGATACACTCCCGACAACATGTTGCGGTTGCATGCTGCGCAATAAATACCGGATGCCCCTTAGTCGGCGTCTGCTTTCCATCATTCGGGATAAATGCTGGTGCTTCACGCTTTGCAATAAAATCCTGCGCGTGCTGTCGTATCACATCCAAGCCTTTTTCATTAATATAATCAATATCCCTTTGCTTCAAATGAAAACTGCTCCTGAACTTCGATGCTTCGAGATGTTCAAAGAGCTGTTTGTACCATTCTTCCTTCGTCATCAGACTTCACTTCCATTATCCATTTACAATCGGAGAAATAACCGGTTTGCCATCTCTGTCTAAAAGCGGTGTCAATCCTCCTGAATATCCTGCTGCATGATAAAGATAATTTACTCCTGTTTCCTTATCTACCCAGATTTCTGTCACATTCATTGTTCCCTGTGAATATGTTTTTTCAAATCTTTCATTCTTTGCCATTGTTTTCTCCTTCTCTGTTCTGAATTGCCATGTGTATCATCTTTTCAAATGATTCGCTGAAATGTTCATCTTCTTCTGGTATCCGTTTCTTCGGTCCTTTTATATGATTCTTTCCAGATGACCTCCGGGCTTTCTTATTCAGATGCCGTTCCATAAGCATCCGGTCTATATTGTCATTTGTGTACCATTACCATTTCCCTGACTGATGGATTGCATAAGCTCCTTTTCCAAGTGCCATTGCCGCCACCCCATAATCCTGTGATACAACAATATCTCCCTTGTGACAAATGCTGATCAGCTTATAATCGACTGCATCAGCACCGGCTCCAACCACTATCACTTCACTGTAATTTGACTGTAGCACATGGTTCGTATCACAAAGCAGAGTCACCGGAATAGTATATTTTTCTGCAATCTTCTCAACAATGCGGACTACCGGACATGCATCTGCATCCACATAAATATGTAGCTTTTCAATTCGCTTTACCATTTCTTCCTGATACATTGCATATTCAATTTTACTCATACACACCGGTCCGATTGATGTCTCATATATCTGACGGTCTGTAATTTTCTTTGGCTCCTGTTCCATTAGTCAAATGCTCCTATATCACAATACCATTACAATGATCAATCTCATGCTGAATTATCTGTGCAATCCAGCCGGAATACTTCCCATGCTGCGGTTTGAAATTCTGATTCAGATAATCAACCTCTATTTCTTCATATCTTTTGCAAGGCCTGACTCCTTCCAGAGAAAGACATCCTTCCTCCGTCTGAAATGCACCCAGTTTCTTTGTAATTACTGGATTGACCATAGCAAACTGAAATGATCCTGCTGCCACCACAATAATTGCTTTCTTAACACCAATCATATTCGCTGCCATCCCAACACATCTGTCAAGATTCGCGCGCAATGTATCAAGCAAATCATTGATTACCTGTTTATCTTCCTCTGTTGCCGGTTCTGATTTCTGTGCCAGAAACAGAGGATCTTTTACTATCTTTTTTACCATATCTGCTCCAAATCTTTCCTATTTCAATCATCAGAATTCCATTCTAATTCGGACTCCGGTTCTTCCATCATCAAATCAAAAATTGTTTCTTCAATGACTTTCACACACTCGTCTGTATTATGCAGAATATCCTTGCCCCAGAAACGTATCACTGTCCATCCCATATGAATTGCATGATAATGCCGGATTCAGAATCGATAATGAACTTACAACACCAAAGGCAATGGCTGGAATAATCAGACGTTCCAAAGGGTTATAAGAATTACGCAAAACATTATGCTTTTCACGAAAAATGTATAAAAGCCGCAAACGCAGTAACTGTCTGCATTTGCGGCGATTTTTAACCTAAAAAGTGTCAAAGATGGAATATTCAATCATTGCTGCTAAAACAAATGTTCCCTGGGGGAATCGAACCCCCAACTGCCCCTTAGGAGTTCGAGTCACCCTAGTTACCACTTGTTACCTGATGTCAACCAAAGTCAGTATTTATCAGGAAAGTAGGCACTTAATTGAAAATCCTTGTCAATATAAATTAACAGATATAATCCCATTTTTGATATTCACTGTTAGCAGTTTGTTAGCAATGCTAACGCATGGGATTAACTAATGCGTACATCAATATTCATAAACATGACCATCATTCCCCTGTTAGCGTCGGTAATGATTGATCAATATTTCTATTAGATTACATACATTATAGCGTGCATAAGGTCGGGTGTCGATGCTTTTTTGACCTTTTTTACTTATATTTACTCAAAGTTTCCTGCTAATCCTTTAATTCTCTTTCTATTTCTTCTATTGTTGGCATTGAACTCTTATAATCCTCCGGAATCAAATTATTTAATTCGTACTCAGATATTCCAACTGGCACATTTACCATACTTGTTGCATACTGTGCCAATACATTGTCCTTTGTTTTACAAATTAGCAATCCAATGGTTGCATTATCATTCTCACCACGCAAAATTCCATCTGTTGCAGCAATATAAGTACCTAATTGTCCCATATCTCCTGGTTCAAAAGCCCTTGTTTTAATTTCAATAACAACATAGCAATGCTTCTGAATATTATAAAATAACATATCTATAAATTGCTCTGTTTGACCAACAACTAAGCGATATTCTCTACCAACAAATGCAAACCCTTTTCCTAACTCCAGTAAAAAGCTCTGAATATTATTCATCAATGCATCTTTCAATTCTTTTTCATCGTACCCAGCACGCATTGTCAAAAAATCAAAATTATACGGATCTTTTGTTAATTCATTTGCTAAATCTGTTCCTACTCCAGGCAACAGCTTTTCAAAATTAGTTATTGCTTTTCCATCTCTTTCATATAATTCGGTGTCCAAAAAATTCATTAGGACTGCTCTTGACCAATTATTTTTTAAAGTCTGCCTAACAAAATATAAAGCCTTATCTCTATTACCCTTGCATTTTGTTAAAATCTGAATATGATGCCCCCAGGGAATTCTAAAAATCATCCCTGCATCAGAATTTGCAACAACTTGTTGCAGATTCTCGCTTTCACATTTTGCAACAACTTGTTGCAAATTTTCTATATCCTTATACATTTCATAAAAATCTGCCATATATCGCAAATTTCTTGGAGAAAAAGATTTTACATCTGGCAGTATCTCTTTCAAGTCATTACTTAAATTATTATAAAAATTTGATCCGTAACCTGATGTCATCTTTTTCTCTACAATATCAGCACCTATTCCCCAATAGAATAAAAGCATTTCACCATTCACGTATGTTGCCGCTTTAATTTGACTTCTTTTAAATCTATTGCTTATATCCTGTATCCACAGCGAATAATTTTTATCTATTTTCATCAGCTCGCTCATTTACCTTCCCTGCTTTCTATATAGTATTAGATTTTAAAAATCTTTTATTACATATTTCAAGATTTTTATAAGATAAAATTACATATGACAATTCCGTACTTATACTAACTCTGTGTAGAACTTTACAGTTTCTATAAGCTCATCCGTCAAATATGTTTGCATTCTATCCATGAAAATATCGTATCTTCCACAATATCTCACTGTATTCATGTCAGCCATTCTACGTCCTTTTGTTTTTTGAAACAAATCCTCCATTTCTCCTTTAAACTCTTCAATTTCACGAAATACGTTATATAATGTCGCCGTAACCTCTGCTCCAATAGAATCTGATACTTCTTCCAGATGAATTTCCCAATCTTTTTGAATCGGTAATAGTGTTCCACTTACCGCTGCCCCTCTTTTCATTGCAAGTAATTGGACAGCTTTTTTACATTCAACCAAATCATTATAAAAAATAAGCATTCTAAATTTGCATTTTTTTATAGTTTCTTGTCCAATTAGTCTATTCCCAGCTTCTCTCTCAGCATCTTCTTTCCATTTTTTTAACATCTCAACTGTAAAATATTTTTCGTCTCGATCAATTAAAGCTGCATGTGTTCTACACATCCATATACCATTATCTACAGACTTTCTTTTATCAGAAGTCATTTCCGGATCATATCTTTTTCCACCTGGAGAAGCTGCACATATGTGTGCGGCTTCTCCTATATTTACAGTCTTTTCTCCTCCAATTTGTGGTCCTACCGTTACCCTTCTACAGAAAGGATTTGAACAAATATAACCAACTCTTTCTGCTAATAGCTTCTTAGTTGCTTCTGTAAAATCATCTCTTGCCATGAATTCTCCTTATACATCTCACATACTATTTATGGTAAAAACTTATATATGTTATATTTAAACAAAATAGGAATCAACCGCAGCTTAGACACGATTGATTCCTGAATAAATTCAATCAAGACTGTACTCTCCCAGTCTTTTTAAACAAGAAGCTAAGGAAACTTTTCTTTTTTCTTTCCGCTTTTAAACACTCATCTTCAACAGGATTAGCTTCCTTTGTGAACCCTTTAAAGTCATCATAACTTTCGTATTGTTGCTCATTACGATTTCTATAATAATCTATTCTTGCAGAATTTTTATCGTACATATGTGCTCCCGTCTTTTATTTTAATATTTTTCCAGTTAATATCTCTTTTTTATTATCCACCTGAATCCACTGCGAAAAATAATCTTCAACCCCAGTGGTATGATCTATCACAATAAGGGTACGTTCTTTTTTTCTAATTCTATCCAGATACCTTGCCACTGCATCAATTTCAATATTACTTAATCCTTTGAAAGGTTCGTCTACGCCTATAATCTTAGCGGTTGACTTGGATGCCTTCATAATTTTTATACGAATATTTTCACCACCAGATAAAGTTCCTGTTGCCTGTCCAATATGCAAATGTCCCAACATTATCTCTGATGCAGAAGCACAAGTTGCTGATATACTTTTATCTATATCCTTAAAAAATTCTACCGCTTCATCCAAGGTCATTTTCCAAACATCAAATATTGAAGTGTCTTTTATTTTATACTTCTTCAATATTTTATTAAAACCGGTACCTTCGCATTCTCTACATTCAATCCTAGTACTTTGATGATAATCATCACCGTACTCGATATATCCTGCGCCCGCACATACTGGACACATACCATCATTACCAGTTAAATTAGAGAAAAATTTTTTATCCTTCTTATGTTTTTTAGCATATAACTCTGATATTTTATTTGAAATATCCAACACTGTCGCAACACAAGAATTCTTATTCCCAAGTAAAGGCTTCTGATTAATATACAAATAGCTATCAAAGGCTTGTGGCAAGTATTCTCTTAATAAAGTTGACTTACCAACGCCTGAATATCCAGTAATAAGGTTCATGCAGTTTTTTGCAAATGAGACTTTAGCACCTTGATATTTATATATTGAACTGTTCAATTCAACAGTGATTTGTGACTCTGGCTTTATTGGGTCAATCTTTTTTATTCCCTTTTGTTTTTTCAAGAATTCATCAACATCAATCAATTTTCCACCAGCGCTACCACCTTTTTCTCCAAGCGCTATAATCTTTGTCGCTGCCTTATAAAAAGTATCTCCATGATCAACTAATACTACCGTATGCTTCTTTGCCAAAGCAATCACATTATTGTATATAGATTTCTTTTCCTCACCTGATAAACCTGCCAAAGGTTCATCTAGCACAATAATCAAGTCTGAAAGCTGTGTAGTAAAAACCTGAACCATTCTTAGTCTTTGAAGTTCTCCTCCTGACAAAGTTGGTATTGCTCTATGAAAGCACAAATGACCAAGATTAAGTTCAATAGCTTTATCTATAAAAGTCCTTAAATTTTTAATTGTAAAAGTTAATCTATCATCCGTTATTTTCTTCTCGATTTTCTCAATCTTAGGCTCCAATTCTGCAAAAGGTACTGTCATAAACTCGCCTATCGACAAACCTTCCACTTTATATTCATCAAAAAGAGCATTATACTTTTTTCCATGACAGCACTCACATTCAAAGTCGGAATAATAATTCTTTCCAATGCCAACCCCAGGGAGCATTGGATTTCCAGTAAGCACACCATAAAATCTTGTAGTTCTACTTGAAAGAGCATTAACTTTTTTATATCTAACCTGATATTTTTCTGTGCTCTCACCATACAAAAGTAACTGTTTCTCCTTGTCAGACAAATCTCTAAAAGTTTTATCACTATCGATTTTATGATCTGCACAGAAACGTTCAATCATCTGTGCAAAGAAATCTTTATATCGATTCCAGCATCTAAAAGGCACCTTTTTCAATGGTATGTTGAAATCAACTATTTTATTATAATCTAGCTTGCTAACATAACCAAGTCCATGACACTCTTCACATAAATTGCTCTCTTTGTTCAGAACAAAGAAATCTTCCGTCCGTCCAAGCGCCACTGCATAAATCAACCCAATACTTCTATTTAAACCAAAATATGTTCCTATTGTGGAACGCATATTATTGTTATGATTAGACTGCTTAATCGGAACGGCAGCTACCATATTACTGAATGACCGAACCTTATAAGAAGGTTCGCTCACTTCATCAGCAAACATAGACATAAATTCGTGTTGACCAATCTGTGCAATCGTATCATACGCAAGAGATGACTTTCCGCTTCCAGACGGTCCAACTATAAGGTTAACACCCTTTTTAACAATGCTAACATCAATATTTTTCAGGTTATTTGTTTCAATACCTTCAATTACGATGCTTTCCCCCATATAATCATCCTTCCGAAATAATCCTATATAAATCCTTAATCAGGAAGTCCAACGTTAATTTTGAATGTGTACAGAAACGCTCATCTAAATCATGAATAGTATTACCCTTCTTTAAATGCATAGCATTAATCGGACATCCACCACCACAAATACCTAAAGCAGGACAAGCCTGACATTCTTCTTTATTGACCGGTGTTAACTGTGACCATTCAATAAAATCCTTATGCTTAGAAGCATTAAATTCCTTGTCGTCAACATTAGAGACGAAATACTGTTTATTGTGCAAACATCCATGGCAGATACCAACTTGACCATTTGGAGCAATTACAATCTGTCCGCCACCAGTAGCTGCACAATCTGAGAAATACACTTGTGATTTCGTAAATGATTTAAGTTTTCTCATAATACGATCTTCATAAATACCTCGTTTTCTAAGTTCAACAAACTCATCAAGAATAAACCGTGCCGCTTTCTCATTATATTCTTGAGGAACTACAAAGTTTTCATCTGACATCATGATATTAAATCCAAATGAAGTAACTCCGTACTTGTCAACAAGCTCTAGAATAGCCTTTGTATCCTTTATAGTTTCTTCACTTAATGTAACTGACAGGGAAACATCAACACCGATATTTTTACACATATCTAATGTCTTAAGGATCTTATTAAATACATTGTTTCCAGCTACATCCACCCTCATGCTATTAGCTTCTTCTGTAAATCCATCAACAGAAATAGCAATAGCTACTCCGAGTTCTTTCAACTTCAATGCACGTTCTTCTGTAAGTAATAGTCCGTTAGAGACCATAGAAAGCTCCATGTTTTTAACGCACTTTTCAGTATCCCTCATTGCATTAATTTTCTCGGCAATATAAACCAACACATCATAATTTACCAAAGGTTCCCCACCATAAAAAATGATAGCCGGCTTATTGTCTTCAACATCGAGCCCTGAACGTTTGATCTGATTTATAAAGAAATCTATCGCCTTATCAGCAGTCTCCTTTGACATATTTTCAAGTGAGAAATTACTTCTCTTACACTCATCGTTGTTGCCCAGAAAACAATACTTACATGCAAGATTACACTGCTCACTTGTAATCATATAGCATACATTGATTGCTGGACTTGGTATTCTGCTTCTTACAAACTGTAATACCTTATCATCATCTTCTTCAGAATGATTTAATATTTTATATTTTACTAATTCATCTACGGTAGCTTTTAACTCTTCTGGTGCATCTGAATAATCAGTGCAAAAAGGGCCTACAAGCCATGCCTGTAAGCCCTCATACGCATCCTTCTTCAAATACACTGGTTTCATTCTTAATGAATGATATAAAGCCACACTATCACCCAAATCAAATGTATGGGTGTATCTAGATAATCTAACCATCGGACTTCCTCCACTGTATTTTATTTTAATTATTGATTTGCGTTATATATATAATTCGTTATGTCTGCAATCAATAATTATTATTCCCAATCAAGTTCATCCAAGTCAGGAATATTACGACAAGAGCAGCCACATGTACATGAATTACAAGCTACACAAGCACACTTAGCCATAACAACTGCCTCATTACAAATTGCACCAAACATCTTTGCATAATCTACACTATTAGCACTCATATTACATTTCCTCCCAATCTAATCCTTCAGTCATAATAACTGAACATGAACATTTACAACTACATTTGCAACCAGTACACTGAGACATACAAGCTACTGCGCTAGCAATTGCCTTTTCGTTGATGTTTCCAAGCATTTTCTCATAAGAATCTACATTATAATTTAACATACAAATACCTCCTTGTACACTTTTATACATTATATACTACTCCCTAGATATATTGTCAATAAGTGATTTGAATCTTTCGATTCTTTCAGCAAATACGTTTTTCCTATAATCCACTATATATAGTCATATATACATGTTTTTAAACTATAAATTGTGTATTTTTTGCAATTTCAGTTTCTAGGCAAATCAGTTCAAAAAGCTAGCAAACCCTTTATTTATAAGACTTTCAGGCATTTTTGAATAACTCGAATATATTGAAAGACTATTTTTTTATAAAATCTATGTTCCAACGCTGTTTATAAAGTAATTTAATAACAAAAAACCGGCAAGCAAACCTCTTGGTTCACATACCCACTTTATCTTCAATTCCTATTCTGTTGTAGCTTCAAACTTTGTTTCATCGTAAAATCATATCATAAGTCTACTATCTTCATACAATGTACAATGTTATAAGATCCATTACCGCCATCATATGCACTGAATCAAACTCCTTGATTGATCTATCACTACATGCTTTATAAGAAGTCTGATTTTATACCTTACCATATATTTTGTTCTTGCGTTTCAAAACACTTTCAGATATAGCATTCAAGGCTGATGATACTTTATACATTCTCTTATTCATTTTCTAGTGACTATTCAATCCACACAAAAATAGGCAGAAGATTAATCTTCCGCCATTCTCAATACATATATTTATACAGTTACACCCTTTGCCAGTCCTGCCAACAGAGCTGCCATTTCCGGATTGTTCAGCACCTTCATAAGTGCCTCTGCATCTATTCCATCCGGCACTTCAATTTTCTTCTTTCCTGTATCTGTCCTCTTCATATCCGGATTCAGATTTTCTTTCTTATAAAATGCCTCCTCGATCAGCTGTGCATTTTTCTTACGGTCTTCATCAAGGATATGTCCATACACTTCTGTTACCATATCTGCCTGTGCATGTCCCGAATCTCCCTGCACTGCTTTGATATCCCCTCCACTCAGTTTCAGTTTATACGTTACACTCGTATGACGAAGACTGTGAAATACCACATCCGGCAGTCCTTCCCTGTCTATGACTTCCTGCATTTTGTCACGCAGATAACTCTCTCCAAGAGGCAGTCCATAGGACGTTGCCATGACCAGATTGTAATTTTCATACATGTCTCCGAGTGCTTCTATTGTTTCATTCTGCTCTTCCCGAAGCTCCGCAAGAAGAATAGCCACGGATGAAGGAATATATACTTTTCTGATACTGCTGTCTGTCTTTGGCTCTTTTAACACCCTGACAGTACGGTTATTCTTCCTCATTGATGGGAACACCTGAATGATATCCTTCTGCTTCAATGCCTCAACAGCCTTTTTTGATATTCTCTCCACTTCCTTATTTATAATAATATAGGCACCATTGCTTTCTATTGCTTTCTGCGATATCTCCACGCAGTCCCAGGTAAGCCCCAAAAGTTCTCCAATCCTAAGTGTTGCTGTGAAACACAGATGAAATGCTATCTTAAGCCATTTGTTTTCACATGCTTCTATGGCCTGCATCAGCATTTCTGCTGTCCATATCTCACGTTCCTCTTTTTTGTGTTTTGGAACTGTTGCATCCGTTGCAGGATTTTTCTTCATGATGCCCCACTTTACCGCCTGGCGGAAACAGCTTCTCAGTATCTTGTGTATCTCCCCTACGGTAGCCGCGGTAATCTTTCCACTTTCATCCATATTTCTGGAACTCTTTACAGCCGGCATCTCCAAAAGTTCCTGATAATACTTTTCTATAAAATGATTATCGATCTGATTCAGCTTTTTATTTCCTATCGTGGGAATAATATAGTTATTGATTGCGCTGATATTCCCGTCATATGTCGAAAATCCCCACTTTTCCCTACCATACAGTTTTATATATTCATCCAGTATTTCCTTTACGGTCACACACTTTGGAACCTCGAAAATTCCTACAGACAGTTTGTATTCTACTTACAGCTTTCTCTTTTTTGCCGCAGCCTCCGTATCATAGTTTTCCCATTTCTGCTGTGCCTTTCCCTCATCATCATAAATTCTGTATATTACACAGTATTTTTTTCCTCTTTTCTGAATTGAAGCCAAATTGATCACCCTTCCCGTATTTCTAACCAGTTTTCAAAAGAATCCCTCTTTATCCGCAATATTTTATCTGTCTTCGTGTATCTGAAATAACCTTCACCGGCCCATCTGCTTACCGTTGAAGGCGTCACTCCTGCCATACGTGCTGCCTCATCCCTTGAAATGTAGCTGCTCCTTTTGGCTCCCACATGACTTCCATACCGTCTCTTCTGATATCGTGTCTGTCCGGCATACCATTTTTCAAAGACTTCCTTCGGTATCCTTTTCACAAAATCCACTGTGAAAGTATCAAGATCATTCTTGTCCCATATCTCATATACTACTGCACTGCTGACCCCAAGCATCTTCGCCACTTCTGAAAAGGAATATGACATGCTGGTCAGTTCAGCACCCGGTTCAGGACCATCCACTTTTCTGTGCTTGACCTGATTGGCATACCATTTCTCAAAACTCTCCACATCTATCATCATATGCCCATTGACGATATCGGTCTTGAAGAAATTGCGGTGTACCAGCCAGTAGCTTTCCGTTTTCTTTAATCCAAGCATTTTCCGCATCTGCGGAACTGTCATTGTTTTTCTATCTTCACTCACTCTGCTGTTCCTCCCGGTTCATAATAACACAGTACCTATGAAACCTTTTAGAACGTAAATTTTCTCTACGACACCTGTTCATCAAACCATTTATCAAAGCTGTTCTTTGATATGCGGTAGGTGGTTCCTATCTTGACCCAGCTGAATAGTTCCATCTTTAGCAGTTCATATACTGTCGGTCTACTGATTCCAAGGATTTCCTGTAATTCCTTTACCGTATAACATCTCTTTTCACTGGTATTGTTTGTGATTCCGTCCATTACGCAATACATCCCATCTTACCGCCCATAAATCCGATGACCTGTCTTCTCACACGGCCCTGATTCGTTTTGATTTCTGCAATGTACTCCTGTCTCCTTTCTGCTCCTGTCGCTGTAAATGTATTTTACAAATAAAAAAGACAACCAAGATTTTGTTTCTTAATTGCCTGTTTCTATGCTATTAAATTTTTATTGAAACGATAGCCGACTCCCCAAACAGTCTGTATGTAGATTGGCTTGCTTGGATTATCCTCTATCTTCTCCCGAATATTCCGGATATGGCTCATGACGATGTTGTAATCACCGGAATAGGATTCTTTCCAGACTATATCATAAATCTGTTCCTTTCTGAACACTATTCCCGGATGCTTTGCAAGAAACTTCAAGATTTCAAACTCGGTATATGTAAGCTCTATCTCCTGATTCTCCCGAATGATCACCCGTTGAACCTCATCAATCATAAGACCTTTGAAATTCAACAGATGATTATTCAAACCTGACATCTGAGTGATTTCATCTCTGGTATTTATCAACGATAATATGCGGTTCATCATATCATCCTCACTATCCTCAAATGTCAGAACTAACATTTTCCCATACACATCACCTGCCTTATTACATTTATCTACTGCTAAAGCTCGGGTCAATACAAAAGAATAATTCCTATATCCAACCAAACAATGTGGTACTTGATATTTGATCTTTCTTATTTATTTTTCCTATATGCTATAAAGGAAATTATTTTTCCGGTTGTTCCAAACTGCTATCCTCTCAACAATTTGTTATTCTGCAACTCTATACCCTGTTTTTGACAACAGCTCTATTGCTTTTGAAAAATTTTTTGATTTTATTAAAACATAATCCGTATTAAACGTAGATATAGCAAAAATGCCTATATTATTTTCTGCCATCAGGCAAGATATTTTTAAAAGGATTCCGATTAAGGAAAAATCCAATGTTCCCTGTATTCTGAATGCCTTCCATTCATCATCTCTCTGTCCTCCTTGAGATATAGAATCGAAATCCTTTTCTGCAATTACTCTTAATCTGAACTTCTTTCCTTTTGCAAAAGGAGTGAATAAAGCCTTTCCCTCTTATTCACCCCCTCATATTCATAATTTGTTTAAGAAATTACTGCATTCTTTCTCCTGTATGTATCATTATCTTTCTGGCTTAACTCCCCCTCAATCTGAGCCAGCTTTTTCTCCAATACCTTAACCTTTTCTTTGTCCCCCGCCGCAGCCTTTATCTGCTGTTCAAGCTGTTTCTTTTCCTCCTTGAGTTTCTCAATCTCTCTGTCAACATTATCTGTATTTGTCGTACATTTCTCTGCCTTTTTCGCTGGCTCCTCCTTTGGCTGAACATCTTTCGCCTTTGCGACTCTCTTAGGATCATCATACATTACTTTGGGATTACCATTTTCATCTTGCCCTAAACGATACAGACCACTTGGCTTGCTACCAGATTTTTCGCTACTAATATACTCGTCCTTTGGAACGGGAATACCTTCGTTTTTATCCTCCCCCCTTTGATCTTGTGAAGATTCTTTTACTTTATCCTGCCCTGTCTGTACCCTATCTAAATACTCATTTTTGTAATCCTTATAATTACTGCTTATTTCCATTGACATAAAACGTCCTCCTTTTCTTTAATACACTATAATGTTTTTACAATCTCTTATTCGTCATTCATATATCTGTTTTTAACAGATTTGTTGTGAAATGCTTTCTGATTGTTGCGGAATGATTAAAAGAACACTTAAAACAAATATATCTCCATCTATTCTTACTTCCATTGCTCCATGATATTTTTCTGCAACTGCTTTTATGTTAGCAAGTCCTGTCCCACTGCGAATGCTCCCTCTCCCACTATGGCTATTAATTATTTCAATTAAAAGAAAATCACCTTGCACTTTTCCTGTTATGTGAATATATTTCTGATTATCATGGGGCACTCGGTTACAAGCTGAGATAGCGTTATCTAATGCATTAGAAAAAATAATACAAAAGTCAATATCAGCAATTCCACATGGATATGGAGAAATAAATGAACATTGTACTTCTATCTGATTGCTCTTAGCTATCCCTAACTTATTTCCAATTAAAATATCAAGTACAGGGTTATTTGTACTTACCGGAAATGACATATCTGCTGTTAAATTTTCCATATCACTCATATACTGCAATGCTGTATCTATATCGCCATTCTGTACCAATTCTTTGACAATAGATATATGATTTTTCACATCATGTCGAAATGCTTTTGTTTTCTCATAACGTACTTTTGCTTCTTCCACATACTGATTTAAAGAATGTTTTTCCAGTTCTAATAAAGATAGCTCTCTGCTCAATTTAAAACTATCCACTAATTTTTTATACGCAAACATGATGCAAAACAGACTGGCTATCCCCAATATCTGTATAAACAGTAATGGAAACGGACTTATGCTAGGTAAACTCCCATCTGCTTGTATCGTAATCGTATGTCCATAAATATTTGAACTAATATATTCACTCACCAAAAAAATCACTAAAGTCGGTATTAAAATCAGAAGAACATATTTTGCCCCAACGTTTTCATCATATGAAAAATTTTTATTTATGACCTGATAACACAAAACAGATGTAACAAGAGCTAAAATACTGCTCATTACCATAAATAAAACGCTAACCGCTTTAGGATTTTCCTGAAAAAACAAGGGAGATAAAATACACGAAATCGAATTAAAAACTCCATAGCATAAGTGCATTATTTCAATCATTACAACTGCATATAACCCGACAAATATATTGTATGTTCTACATATAAAAAATCCTCCTGCCATCAACAGCAGAACATATACCAATAATTTCCTAATACTGCCGGTTGGAAAAAACATCATAATCGTCATTCCAAGAAAGACAAACAATATATAATAAATAAACTTTACCTTTTTCTTAAGAAATCTGGTAAAGAAATGAAAAACCGTCAACATTTCAATGCTTCCCATAATATATACATTGAAAATATCTAATCCATCCATTCTTTCACACTCTCCGTTCCTTCATATATTTCAAAACAACACTTGAAAATTCCTTGCTCCGTAAGCGTGATACAGGTATCTGTTTGTCATTTATCATATATGCCATCCCATTTTTATAACTTTTCAGATGGCTCAAATTAATTAAATAACTTCTATGGCATTTAAAAAATCTCCCATCTAGTTTTGTTTCAAGATTTTCAATTCTGTCATAGTAATCAATAACTTCCTCCGTTTTTAGATGCAGATATATTTTTCTATCTATAATTTCACAAAAAACAATGTCATCAAAGGCAATAATATTACTCTCGTATCCCTTTTGGACAAGCAAACTTGCATCTTTTGCATTTTGCATAGCAGAAAATAATCTCTCCATCGTTTTTTCAAAGCATTCTTCTTCAATCGGTTTTACCAGATAATCATATGCCTGGACTTCAAAGGATTGAAACACCATTTCCTTTAGAACTGTTATAAAAATTAGGTATCCTTTATAATTTTGACTACGCATCTTCCTTGCAGTTTCCATCCCATCTATTCCATCCATTTGAATATCTAAGAACAGAATATCTATATTTTTGTTGTGTCTCAGTAATTCCTCACCACTCCCGAATTGTGAAACAGTTATTTCTACGTTTTTTCTATGAAAAAAATCAAATACCAGCTTTTTGATTTTATCTAATATGTATTTTTCATCATCACAAATTGCTATGTTAATCACACGACCACCTCTTTCCTTAAGAAATTTATTTTAGCATCTATCCTCAAGTGAAACAATTATAATGCTTTGAAATGTAACTGTAATGATGTGTAATGATGAATAGTCTAATAAATATATCGGTGAATTCTTATCAACTTTAAATTTGCCTATTGTTTTCGTCTGAATTGATTTTCTCCATCGTAACCTTGCCTGTTCCCTTTGTTCGTCACTTAACCTTCTCGGCTTACGATAACCACATAACAGGAAAAAGCAGATAGATTGCTACCTGCTCTTTCCATAAACCTTTATAAACTTGCTTCCTGACTCTTGGTCTTTGGTTTCTCTGGTTCTACCTTTTCCTCCGCTTAGAGTAATACTTCCCACACCACACAATCCTGCAACGGAAACTCTGCTTACAGTCATGCACACACTTCTTGCACTGGTCATTATACTGTATCCTGTTCTTGTCATTCAAAAAGAACACCCACAACCGTTTTTCTTTTTTGCCCATCCTCGCCACTGTGATACCCTCCTTCAAAATGTTCAAATTATGTAGCCTTTTTTCCGTTTTTTATGCCCTTTAAGCGTGTCAAAAGATATGCAAAGGCATATTTCCCTGTCACTTCATCAGGAACGCCTTAAATCGTCAATTTCCTGTCAGAAAAGGCAATCAGTATTCAAACTGATTGCCCCCTCAGATGTTGTGACACTTTCTTATTCCGTCTGTATCTGCCGGAATGCTGCTTCAAAATGTGCTAAAGCCTTATCAAGCCTTATCCCTTTCTGCCCGCTGTTTCTTTGTCAATGACGGTTCATAATCTTCAAATTCTTCTGCCCCGTTGACCTTTGCCTTATCCACAATCCAGCAGAATTTCCATTTATCCAACAAGTGCTGATACAAGTCCTCTGTATTGTCATAGTTGGAATTATTCTCAAAATATCCGTCCATGTAATACTCCAGTACAATAAAGCCGAACCTAACATCATATACCACACACATATCTCCACTTTTCGTATTTCTCATCATAAGACTCCGGGGATGCAAGCTCCACCATATGTCCCACACACCATCTGACAATATAACCATTGCCCTCCAGGTATCCGTCTTCTCTCTTATCTGCACCGATCACCTTCGCTATGGACTGCGCCACCGAAGGCTTTTCGGCAATCACTAATTTATATGACATTAAAAGTCCTCCTTTTGTGGAAAAAAAATAGCACCTTAACCTTTTGGCTAAAGTGCTGTGTAAAATGATTATTAAATTGTTTGTGAATCAGACAAATTGGAATTTATATACCTAAATCATTGTTGCTAAAACAAATGTTCCCTGGGGGAATCGAACCCCCAACTGCCCCTTAGGAGGGGGCCGTTATATCCATTTAACTAAAGGAACTTCTATACAGGTTCTATCAACCTACCAACTGATAAAACCTTAGGTATTATACCACATTTACATATACGTGGCAAACATATATTTCAATAATATGCAAATAATCTGCAAATAACATATATTTCAATAGTCTGCAAATAATCTGTTTAAACTTTACATTCAACTTTACATTTAATTTTATATTTAATTTTATATTTAATTATATATTTTATCTGTTATCCCTTAAATGCGACACTTCCCTGCAGCCATACCTGACCCTTAAATCTTCTTCCGACCGCAGGTTCTCCAAGCAGATCTGCCTTATTTACAGCAACTGTCATACTAAGATTATTACATTCAATAACCATAATATATACAGTTTCCTTCGTGTAGTGATTTATTTCCTCTTCAAGCTCTAATATTTCTCCTACAACCTGATATTGGTCACATTCAACACCACAAGGCATAAACGATGAGTCAACTATTGAAAATACATCTTCTTTTAATATACGCTGTGACAGCTCATTATATGTATCAATATCCTCAATTGTCAGATTCTCTATTGCTGTCTCATCACCCTTCTTAGCTGCCTGTATAAGTTTTTCCCTTTCATCCTGTTCCTTCTTTGCCTTTACTGGTTCTACTTTTCTGTGAGAAGGCAGAAGTATCATACCACCTATAGAGAGTGCCGTCAGACTTACCTTTTTATTTTTAATAGGTATTCTATATACCGAACCCTTTCTATCAATATTATACTCTTTCTGCTTAAGCCCATTCTTATCAAATATAAATTCAAGATAATCCATAACATTCTGCAGATAAAATATAAGAGTAACTCCTGTTCTTGACTCATCACATACAACTGCAAACGACTCCTTATCAAGATGCCTTTCAATGGTTATCTCATCATTGTCACAGCTTGTTTTCCCAAGTATAAAAGGAAAATAATACTCATATATAAACTCATCACCCTTGAATCTTCCATATATATACAATCCTGTTGATTCACTTACTCTTACTATTACGGCTCCTCTGTTAAGTTTTGTATTCTTTATAACAAAACCCTTTTCTATACTGTCTAATATTCCTGCGTGAATCATCTCTTCTTCAAAATCCGCATCAAGATACTGGAACCCTATAGCCCTTATATATAAATTCATAACTATCCTTCTATTTATAGATATATATCTTATTTTATTATAGTCCCATATGACATATTTATTATACACATATATCACATATTTTAACTATACAATCTTTAATAAAATCTACTCCGTATCTACTATAAACAATGTAAGATACTTCATAAGATCTTTCTCTACGTCATCATTATATGGGGAACCATCTGCATGCTTAAGCATCTTTATAACTGGTCTGTCCGTAAACTTATGATTCTGTCTTACAACAACACCCATTTCACCTTCACTTGTTATAACATTTATTCCCACTGGATATACAGCAACTGATTCAAGCAATTTATCCGTTATTGTGGCATCATACTTAATACCCTGATTAGCCTTTATGTATTCTATTGCTTCATATATTTTAAGCTTTGTTGAACCAACTCCGCTTATGAGACTCTCAAAATCATCACATAAAGATACCAGTTTTACCTCGGTCTTTATTTTATCGCCCTTATGTTGGAATGGATAGCCCTTTCCATCTATTCTTTCATGATGAAGCAGAATAATCTCTTTTGCAATATCTGGTATCCAGCCCTCATCCTGTAAAGAACTGTAGCCAAATATTGTATGTTTCTTATATTCCAGTGCATCCTTTACATTCATATATGTTTCATTGGTATTCATATATGGAACTTTAATATATCTAAGTCCTATATCATGAAGAATTGCACCTATAGATATATTTCTTACCTGCTTCTCGCTCATCTTTAATCTTAATGCCATGATTGTTGATAAAGCACATACATTTATACAATGTGTGTACATATCAGTAGAAATATTTCTCATCTCAGTTATATTTGTAATAACCTCTGGCTCTTCTATAACTGATTCTATTATCTTTTCAGCCTGCTCTCCTATAACCTTTAAATCACTATTATGTCTATATATATGCTTCTCAAGTACATCTTTTATTATAGTTCTTGAATTAATAGCAGTTTCTTCTACCTTATAAATGTGATTTTCTATATATTTATTATTATACTCAGTCTTTTTTTCATTTTTTACATCAGCACATTCACTATCGCTAACATCCTGACCTTCATTATAAACATCATCATAATCGTCTTCTGAGGATATAACTATATGATTATAATTTTCTTTATTTATTACTTCCTCAGGGTAATCCTTTATATAAAGAGACTTTATTCCCAGGCGTATTGCTCTGTTTATAAGCTCCGGCTTCAACTCAACATCTGCATGTATAAGTACCGTGCCACCATCTGTCACTATAGGAAGGGCTAATATCTCATTCCCCTTAAGACTTTTTACCTTAACCTTTTTCATACATACTCCATTTCCGCTTGCGAGCTACTTCCCATTTAAACAACTTAATAAACTCCACACTCAATATTCCCCTGCTTATATATTTATAAAGATAACACAAATCTTTCTATATATCAAATACCGTGTCATTATTTAATAATGGCACGGTATTTTTTCTGTTATTTTATTATCCTGCTGCAAGGATTGCGTGAATTAAAAAGTAACGAAACAAACCTGATATCTCAGCCATTGCCAAATTCTACTTTTAACAATCACATTTTATCATGCATTTTCAATAATAATATTATACTTACTTGCTAAGCTCTGTCTTACCACCCATATATGGCTGAAGTACCTTAGGAATCTTTACACTTCCATCTGCCTGAAGATTGTTCTCTAAAAATGCTATTAACATTCTTGGAGGTGCCACACATGTGTTGTTAAGTGTATGTGCAAAGTACTTATTCTTATCCTTTCCCTGCACTCTTATCTTTAATCTTCTTGCCTGTGCATCTCCTAAGTTAGAACATGAACCAACCTCAAAGTACTTCTTCTGTCTTGGTGACCATGCTTCTACATCTATAGATCTTACCTTAAGATCAGCTAAATCCCCTGAACAACATTCAAGTGTTCTTACAGGAATATCAAGTGAACGGAAAAGATCCACTGTATTCTTCCAGAGTTTATCAAACCACATTCTGCTGTCTTCTGGCTTACATACAACTATCATTTCCTGCTTTTCAAACTGGTGGATTCTATATACGCCTCTTTCTTCTATACCATGTGCACCTTTTTCTTTTCTGAAACATGGTGAATAACTTGTAAGAGTCTTTGGAAGTTCTTCCTCTGGTGTTATTGTATCAATAAATTTACCAATCATAGAATGTTCACTTGTACCGATAAGATAAAGATCTTCTCCCTCAATCTTATACATCATTGCATCCATCTCATCAAAACTCATAACACCTGTAACCACATTACTTCTTATCATATAAGGAGGTATGCAATATGTGAAACCTCTATCTATCATGAAATCTCTTGCATAAGATATAACTGCTGAATGAAGTCTTGCTATATCTCCCATAAGATAATAGAAACCATTACCTGCAACCTTACCAGCTGCATCTAAATCAATACCATCAAACTTCTGCATAATCTCTGTATGATATGGAATCTCATAATCTGGAACAACTGGTTCACCAAACTTTTCAACTTCTACATTCTCACTATCATCTTTTCCTATAGGAACACATGGATCTATGATATTAGGAATAGTCATCATAATCTTAGTAACTTTTTCATTCAGTTCTGCTTCTTTAGCTTCAAGCTCTGCTAATCTGTCAGCACTTGCTGAAACCTGAGACTTAACATCCTCAGCTTCTTCTTTCTTACCCTGAGCCATAAGTGCACCAATCTGCTTAGAAAGCTTATTCTTATTAGCTCTTAATTCATCGGCTTCTGTCTGTGCAGCTCTTGCCTGTGCATCAAGCTCGATAACTTCATCAACTAAAGGTAACTTTCTATCCTGAAATTTATTCTTAATATTCTGCTTTACGATGTCTGGATTTTCTCTGACAAACTTTAAATCTAACATACTTTCCTCCATTATTTCGTATTCATAATTATACTTTACTAATTATGCACCTTTTTATACATAATTTCCAGTACTTTATTGCATACTTTTTAATATACTTTTTATTCTCACGTTTTATTTATTTTTATAGTTATTTTTGTATTTTCATTGTATTCTTTTTATTTTTTATTACTTACGTTTTGTGTTTTGCTTTATATCATTATCAAAGTTTTTTTATTTCTGATTAACATTATTCACTATATCATTTACTTCCTGGCTCAATTCTTCATCACCCATTCTTCCAGCTACTGCCTGCTTAAGTGCCTTTTCTTCTTCTCCACCAAGTTCTATAAATGATTCTCCGTTAATTATCTCCTTTACATATGCAAAACATCCATTATTACTGTGCATTACATTAACCAGATAACCATTGTTGTTATTATCGAGCATGCACAACGCAAAACTTAGTTTTCCACCCATCTCATGAAATGCATCATATTTGACAATTCCAATTTTCTGGAATGTATACTGCAGCTTTTCATATATATCCTTAATAGCAGCTGTGTTATCTTCATAAGTACTTTTAAGCAGCTTAACATCATCTGTATATTCTTTTATTATCTGCTCTATGCTCTTTCCATCAGAGCCCTCCATCATTTTATTATATTTCTTTTTCATTGATGAAGACTTTGCTATAGCAACTATTGATAGAACAATAGCTATCACAAGCAATGCAATTATTCCTATTAATACATATAGCGTTTCAACGCTAAATAAGCCAAATACATCTAACATTTTTTCTCCTTCCTGTTTTTTATTGTTTTATTTATCTGTTTATTTATAATGTATTTTGTCCATAATGAGTAAGTGTGTAAATAAATAAGTAAACAAATATGCAAATATACAAATATGCAAATATACGAATAATTAAATGAATTAATGAATATCAATATACTTTTTATTCACCTTTTTCACTTTTTATTCATTTATTTTCTTTAATAAATCATATATTCTTTCAAGTTCTGCCTGCGAATAATAATCTATTTCTATTTTACCTTTATTATTGCTCTTATTTTTTATAATAACTTGTGTTCCCATTATATTTTTTAATTTCTGTTCAAGATCTCTATATACAAAATCATTTGCTGGAAGTTTTTTTTCTTTTTTTTCGGGTGCATCAAGTGTTTTCATTAATTTTTCCACTTCACGCACACTTAACTTTTCATCAAATATTTTCTGAGCTATCATATACTGTTTATCTTTATCTTCAATAGATATAATAGTTCTTGCATGACCACTACTGATTTTTCCTTCCATAACCATATCCTGGACACGTTCATCTAATTTTAAAAGTCGTAAGGAATTAGTTATAGCTGCTCTTGATTTAGATACTTTTTCTGCAACCTCATCCTGTTTTAATCTGTAGTCTTTGATAAGTCTCTGATAAGCCTTAGCTTCTTCTATAGGATTAAGATCTTCTCTTTGAATATTTTCAATAAGAGCTATTTCCATAACCTCCTGTGAAGAATAATCCTTTATTACAACAGGCACTTCTTTAACACCTGCAAGTTTTGCTGCTCTCCATCTTCTCTCACCAGCTATTATTTCATAATAATTATCTTTTTTCTGAACAAGCAGTGGTTGTAAAACACCATACTGTTTAATAGATTCTGATAATTCTATCAAAGCATCTTCATCAAAAGCCTTTCTTGGCTGGTCTTTGTTAGGCTCAATAAGTGATAATTTTACTTTAGTTTCAGATGGAACTTTAACCTCTTTAACTACTTCCTTTACCACTTCTTTAACTACCACATTATCTTCTTTCTTTTCATTTTCATCATCAACATTAATAAGATTTGATATTCCTCTACCCAATCCGCCTTTACTCTTTGTTTTTGAACCTGTTTTTGCTGGCATATTCATTCTCCTATCTTAATACATTTTAAATATTTTACATTTTTATTCTTGTCTTATATTTTCTTATCTCTGTCCATAACTTCCTGTGCTAGCAATCTATAACTTTCTGCACCAGTTGATTTTGTATCATACAGATTGATTGGCTTTCCATAACTTGGAGCTTCTGCTAATCTTATATTTCTAGGAATTATAGTCTTATATACATTTTGTTTGAGATTATCCTTAACATTCTCAACAACCTGAAGTGAAAGATTTGTTCTTGCATCAAACATTGTAAAAACAACACCTTCCATCTCTAGTTTCTTGTTCAGTTTCTTTTTTGCAAGATTAATTGTGTACATAAGCTGTGATAATCCTTCCAATGCATAATATTCGCATTGGATTGGAACAAGTACAGTATCGGCTGCTGTCATTGCATTAACAGTAAGCATACTTAAAGAAGGAGGGCAATCCATAATTATATAGTCGTATTTTTTTCTTACTTTCGAGATTTCGTCTTTCAACACGTACTCTCTTCTGTCTACGTCTATTAAATCTATCTCTGCACCAGCTAAATTCACATTTGATGGCAGTTCATCTAAATTATCATATACATTATGTATTATTGCATCTTCTATGCTGCATTCTCTTAAAATAACATCATATACTGTTTTATCAACATTATTCTTATCAATACCAACCCCACTTGTAGCATTTCCCTGTGGATCAATATCAATTAGAAGTACTTTTTGACCAGCTTCGGCTAGACACGCCGACAAATTTATAGCTGTTGTTGTTTTACCTACTCCACCTTTTTGGTTAGCTATTGCTATAATTCTCCCCATTTTCAACCTCTTTCCATTAAATAGTTAAAAGCTTTTTCTCTATATTTAATACAGACTTAATATAGAGAATTTTAATAACCACAATGTGATATATATGCTTAACAACGTTTCACGTGAAACATTGTATTATAAAAATATTAAAGATGTCGTGATTGAAAACCCACGACTTTAATACCTTAGTATTATTTCATATTACGTACTCACACGTCTGCGCTATGCTTCGGTACATGCCAAATATGTACCACTGGAAAATTGCACCATACACAATATTCGCATAATGTGAGATTATCATCCCTCTTCTATATTCATATTGGGGCGGGTCTTAAGGTTTCATATCTACCTATAAATAAACTCATGTAGGTTTATGCCTTTTAACCATGATATAATAATATGATGTCGGGGTCAAAAATCCCCAACTTTGATACCTACGAATTGTTCCGTGCTACGCACTTCCACAATCCCCCCAATATTCACATATCGTGGGATTATCATCCCACTTTCATGTTCATATCGTAGGTGGGTCCCAAGGTCTAAACCTACCTATAAGCGAGCTCATGTGGGTTTGGACATTTTAACTCTGGTATTATAATATATTATTTGTAAAATTTTCAGATATTAGAGGATTGAATAAATTGCGTAGCAATGCATCAATCCAAGTTCGTATAATTAAATATTATAACATTCAAATCAGAAAAACATATCTCAAAATTGTATATAACTTATTAGATAAAACCATCACTATCTATCTGTTTCACGTGAAACATTACATTTTATTTTATAATACAAATACCAATTTTTCAAAAATTATTTCTGCTTATATAATAAAGTTTTTTTTGAACTTGCACATAACTCAATACTATAAGTAGAATTAAAATCATAAATGTGATTTTTTATTAAAAATCAGACTATATAAAAATAGAAAATGTGTAAAGATACATCAGTTAATATTTATCAATAATATTTGTTGAACCATTTTTTGCATTATGTATAATAACTGTATTAAGGTTATTTCATTAATATATGTTTAAATCATTTAAATGTAATCTATCTATTTATCCACTATAATAGTCTAATACTAAACTATATTTTTTTCAATATTTATTGAGCGTTTTTCATATATTTTATTAATTTCAGTCCGCAATATGCAGCAATTGCAGACTATTTTATTGAATATTATAATGTAAGTGTCAAAAGTATAAATTTCGTTTGTGTTCGCACAAATAAGCGATTTACACTTATTTACACGTCGAGCACTGAAAACAGAATAAAACGATGTAAATACGCCATTTTATGTAAGTTTGATGCGTTCGAGAATTGCATGAATCGCATAGCAATGAAGCAATCTGGTTACATCAGTAAGTGGCAAATTTCACTTTTGACACTCACATCATATTATAATCACTATTTTTATAATTAACATTTTTACTATCATCAATATAATTATTACACTTAAATTATATTGAACACAAAAGAAAAGAAAACGGCTGCAAAGCAGACATTTATTTTTCTTGTGCCAATAACGAATGAATTGTCATGCAACGCATGACATAATAGCTCGAATGTGCAGATACATGAGTAAAGAACGAATGAAGCATAACATATTATATAATAGTAAATTATCTAATAACTAAAGTGAAATAAATCATAATTTTATAGTTTCATGGTGTGATAGCTCATATTGCCATTAGTTTAAGGTATGTGATATACAGTAAAGCATTATTAAATCAAAGTGAAATAAAATAATAAAACATTTATAATTGAACTATTTCATTTCACTTTCATTCTGGCTTTACCTTGAAAACAAAAAGTCGTAAAGCATGCCATTTATGAAAGTTTAAGATATTAGAGAATTGCGTAAATTATGCAACAATGACAATATATAAATCTAATCGCATCAGTTAGTAACAATTCTTAGCTATGACATTAATTATGTTTCACGTGAAACATAATTAATTATAATATTTTATATAATTCATAAATATATATAAATTTCAAAAATCTTACAGAATACATGTATTCAAAATATAGTGATACATATTAAATCCGTATAATTTATAAACAATCAACTTGTCACATAAATATTAGTGTATTTTCAAAGATTATTAAACTAAGTACAAATGTATATTTTGACACCAAATAATATTCTTAAATATTTTTACTAAAGCATTTTTAAATTTTAATTCCTATAATATGTTTCACGTGAAACAAAAAGACTGATATAATAAATATAAAATTTATCATATCAGTCTAAAAACATTTTTTATTAAATCAAATCATTATTCAGCAAACATTTTCAATTTAATTCTATTTATTATTTATTAAACGCTTTCAATTTATTTCAACTTAATTATATCATTTTTTATAGCAAACACTGCAGCCTGTGTTCTATCTGAAACATCAATTTTCTTAAATATGTTAGAGATATGATTCTTAACTGTACGTTCACTTATATTTAAAACCGAAGCTATTTCTTTGTTTGACGAACCTGCAGCTATCATCCTTAACACTTCTATTTCCCTTCTTGTAAGCTCATTGGTTCTGTCTTTCATAACATCTCTTTCTGCAAGTCTAACATTTAGTAACGGAACGAGGCTTGGTTCTATATATGTTTCACCCTTATATACTGTCATTATAGCTTTTTTTAAAGTATCAAAATCTGAATCCTTTAATATATATCCATCGCAGCCCTTATCCAGAGCTTTTATTAAATAATCTATTTCATTATGAATTGTAAGTATTATTACCTTACACTTCATCTTCTGGCTTTTTATAATATCAAGTACTTGAAGTCCATCAAGATTAGGCATATTTATATCAAGAAGAATAATATCAGGCTGTGTTTTATTGGCATAATTAAGGCATTCATATCCATCATCAGCCTCACTAACAACATTTATATTATCATCCATTTCCAACAATTGTTTCAGTCCTTCTCTGACCATTCTATGATCATCTGCTAACAATATATTAACAGGCATATTATAACCGTCCCTTCTAATGATTAATAAAAGTTTTCCGCACATTCCAACATTACGCTTATATGAGCAGTATAATGTTGTCCACAGTTTTAACTCCTATCATCATAATCTATTTTAATAATGTACAAAATAAAAAGTTATACTCAGATACAACGTTCTTAATTTCAAGTTAATATCAATATATTGGGATTTTAATTTTAAACTCTGCTCTGTCTCTGTCATATTCAATACTTCCTTTAAGAAGTACTATTCTTTCATTTAACATTCTTATTCCGTATCCACTATTATTATTTTTAACCTTGCCTATTGAATTATAATCAAAACCACAGCCATCATCACGATAATCTATATATATATATTGCTCATCCGTGGATATATCTATGTATATATTAGAACAATCAGCATACTTATATGAATTACTAGATAGTTCATTTATAATTCTAAGACTCGATATGCTTGCGATCTGTGATATATCATCACTACAATCAATAGTTGTATGGATCATTATATTCTTATAGCTATCGTCTAATTTATCTATAAGATTAAGAAGTGCTTCATTAAAGCCTAGATCATCAAGTTCCATTGGTCTTAACTGATATATAATATTCCTAAGATCTTTAACGCTATCCTTTATTAATAACTTTGCATTATTTATTTCTATTTTAGCACGATTTACATCTTTATCTACTATCTGATTGATAAATTCTTCCTTATGTATAAGTGCAGTAAGATTCTGAACTACTGTATCATGAATATCTCTTGATATACGCTGTCTGTCTTCTTCTAATATCCACAATATCTCTGCATCAGATTCATTTAATTCACTTTCTGATTTATTATTATACACATTTTCACTATCTTCATCCAACGAATTGTTAATAACTTCTCTCATTTCATTTATTTTGTTAATAACTTCATCAAGATCAGATATTTTTTTCTTTTTTAAATTTTCAAGCGACTCTTTTTTATTACAAAGGTTTTTATATTCTTTTTCTATGTATTTATCACAATTAGTTGATGTGAATAAATCCTGTGTTTTATCGCCTGAATTTAATACTTCATTCATCTTATTGCATATGGATTTAAGTTTCAACTCTATTGAATTGATTTCATATTTATATTCATCAACATTTTTTTCAAGTTTTTTTATCTGATTAATTATATAATTAACAGCTTTATCAGACTGAATATCTTTCATAATATTTACTTCCTTTTTATTCCATATACAACGTATTCATATTTAATAAAATTTTAACCCATTTGTTAATAAAAATAAAGCATTTTTTATCATGTTTTGACTACACATATATTAACCTCGCATATTTTGTCTGATAAAACCTAATCTATAAAATACAGTTGTAGCTAATAATGCAATTATTTCTATATACTAAACTTATATAATGATGTGAGTGGCATAAGTAAATTTTACAACTAACTTAATAGCTCTCTTAATATTACATTTTATAAAGATACTCTGAATAATAGCTTTTATAAAGATTGCCACTTTTTATCTTATAGACTATAATATTATGATATAATGAGCGCAAGAGAAAAGGAAGCGGCTGCGAAGCAGACATTTACTTTTCTTGCGCCATTAACGAACGAACAGCCATGCGAAGCAGGGCGATATAGCGCGTAGCGCGGGTTCGTGAGTGTACGGGTTAAGAAAGAGTAAATTTTGACATAATGAGCGCAAAAAGAAAAGGAAGCGGCTGCGAAGCAGACATTTACTTTTCTTGCGCCATTAACGAACGAACAGCCATGCGAAGCAGGGCGATATAGCGCGTAGCGCGGGTTCGTGAGTGTACGAGTTAAGAAAGAGTAAATTATAACATTTAACTATGTTTTATTTAGTGTCTATGCGCACATGACACATCTAATCTGTATAAAATATATGCGCAGAAATGAGGAATATTATGAATAAATGGCAGAAAGTAGGCCTGGCAGCCGGTATGGGAACAGCTGTTATTGCAACTACACATATCATAAACAAGTTTATATTTAAATACGCAACGATTAATAATTATACATTTGAAAATAAATCAGAAAATAGTTACGGCTGGAAATTTGGAAATATTGCTTACTCAGCTTATGGTGATAAAAATGCTTCTCCTTTATTGCTTATACACGATCTGAATGCATATAGCTCTGGATATGAGTGGAATAACGTTATACAGCATTTATCAGATACACACTATGTTTATGTATTAGATATGCTTGGATGCGGTCACTCTGATAAACCACACATCACTTACACAACATATATGTATACACAGCTATTAAATGATTTTATAACAAATGTTATAGGAAAACCAACAGATATAATGGCAACTGGAAGTTCTGCTCCAATAGCAATAGGCGCTGCCTTTACTAACAATGCCTTATATAATAAAATACTGCTGGTAAGCCCAGAGGCTGTCTCTAGAGCAGGAATCACACCAGGGAAAAGGGCTAATATAAGAAGAAAGCTTCTCTCTATTCCTGTAATTGGAACAACAATTTATAATATATGTGTAGGAAAAGGCCGATTAAACAAAATACTTGGAAATAAAGTATTCAGTGATAATCTTGTACCTATTGATTACCTGAATGCCTGCCACGAAAATGCCCACTTATCTGGTGCATCTAGCAAATATCTTTTTTCAAGCACAGAGTGTAACTATACAACAGTTTCTATATCAAAAGCCGTTAAAGAACTAAACAACTGTATATATATTATACATGGTGATAATTTTAATACAGAAACACTCAATGAATACACATCTCTTAATAGTGCGATTGAAACTGTTAATATATCTGGTTCAGGTTTACTTCCACAGGTAGAACAGCCTGATGAGTTTATAAAACAGTGTGAGATATTGTTGTTTAATTGAATATTAGTTGATGACGAACGGACGACAAATATAAGCTACAGGCAGTCCTGCATACTATGTTCAATGCCAGAAGCTTCAATCGGCTGTCTCTAAGACTTTTCATATAGGTAGTTATAGGT
>ENA-OQIN01000468-OQIN01000468.1-human-gut-metagenome-genome-assembly--contig:-NODE-468-length-30946-cov-6.413975_pt1 | contig 30946 bp, 26 predicted proteins | sample MGYA00242581_ERZ504746 | MGnify/ENA primary metagenome ERZ504746 (study PRJEB26092, sample SAMD00036436) | human gut metagenome | host: Homo sapiens | study: EMG produced TPA metagenomics assembly of...
GATAGAAACAGAAGCCACTGGAGCACCTCAAAAACACCATCATACACTAAATCAGTAAGTTGGCAGCATCACCGAAAATCATCACCATCGAGGTGGTGTGATCGATCTCAATACCCGCTAAATCTTCAACCTGGGATATTAAATCCTGCATAACGTCTCCTTTATACAACAGCAGCCTATGATGACGGCTGAAACAGGGTTATGCAAATCAGGAGAATCTGAGGGGAAATAGCCGGGCAGATGCCCGGCAAGAGAGAATTACACTTCGGTTAAGGTGATGTTTTGCGGCAGACGTGATTTCGGCAGCGTAGCGTTAAAATCTTCAACGCTGTGATGACCTACCGGAACAACCACCAGACTGGTGTAGCCTTTCTCTTTCAGACCAAATTCTGCATCGAGGATGGCGGCGTCAAAACCTTCGATGGGTACCGCGTCCAGACCCAGAGCCGCCACGCCGAGCAGGAAGTTACCGACGTTGAGATAAACCTGTTTTGCCATCCACTCTGCATCATCATGCAGATCTTTACGGTGCATATCAGCGAAGAACTTGCGACCTTTATCGTTCGCGGCTTTCGCTTCCGGCGTGGCAAAGCGGCCATCAGCATCTTCCTGGTCAACAACCAGCTTCAGCCAGGCATCGTCCATCGCGGTTTTTGCACAGAACACCACGACGTGCGAGGCATCAAGTATTTTACGTTCGTTGAACACGTAATTACCGGCAGCGGATTTGGCAACACGCGCTTTACCTTCTTCCGTGCTGGCAACAATAAAATGCCACGGCTGGGAGTTGGTGCTGGATGGGCTGTATTGCAGGAGAGTTTTGATCTGCTCGGCCTGTTCCGGGGTAAGTTTTTTGCTGGCATCAAATGCCTTAGTGGAATGACGCTTTAAGGCGACATAAATGATATCCATAAAGACTCCATGTGAAAGTAATTTTGCGTGCCAGCAGATTACAAGGTTCAACGAGAAATGGTAAGCGAGAAAAATGCGCTATAGATTTCCGCTTTAGCCTGGACGCACTCTTTTTTGATCGCGTTTAGCCAGACCATCAACCACCAGATTCCACGAATCGTTGATCAGATCGCGAAGTAACGCTTCGGAGATTTCCTCGCTGGGATACACCGAAATCCAGTGCTTTTTATTCATGTGATACCCTGGCTTAATGCTTGGGTATATTTGCTGATTTAACAGGGATTTTTGTGGATCGGACTTCAGATTGATAAAGGGGACGCCGCGTAGCTCCGACGACAGCATAAAAATCTTGCCGCCAATTTTAAAAACATCGAACTCCGGGCCAAAAGGCCAGCAAAGCTCGACAAAGGGTAACTCAAGGGCCAGGCGTTTCGCCGTTTCGTGCAGTGATTGCTTATCCATAAACGTTCCTTTAGGCGAAGGAGAATAAGCAAAGTATGCCGCGAAGTACGGCGATAATCGACGTTTAATCCGCCAGCGAGAACCAGCGTCGCCAGATAAAGCGCAGAACAAAATACTCAATAGCGCCCAGCACTAAAAACCACAGACAAAACAATAAAGTGTAAAGCTGACTAAGATCCATCAGATGGAACGTGCTCACCAGTTTTTGTGCCAGCGTCAGCCCCAATGCGGGGGCGGGAAGCAGCAGGCAAGAGAGGAAAGCCATCAGCAAAATGCCTGCTGCGGTGGTCAAGGTTTCTAAAGGGTGTTTCATAACATTGTTAAATGTAAGTTAAAACACCATTGTCAGGGATATTCTTCTGTAAGGCAATTCCCGACTTAGTCACCGGCCCAGATCTCACAATGCTTTTTCACCAGCCCAATCAGCGAGCCGCCATCGGCGACGAAATCGCGCATCAGCTGCGCTTCATTCAGACCGCTGACGACCTGGCGATGCAGTGCTTCAATTGCGCTCGATGCGCCAATTTTATGTGCGGAAGGGGCGATTTTTTCCAGCAATCGCAAGGTATCTTCCGTTAGCGGTCGACGATCGCCAGTGTGCGGATCGGTAATGACGCCTTCCAGCCCATAGCGACAGGCCTGGAAACGGTTGAATTTATACAGCAGGTAATCTTTCTCCTGATGTTTGAACGGGCGTTCCGTCAGTAACCAGTGGGCGGTGGCCTGAATTAATCCCGCCATATTTACCGCGTGGCTAAGGGTTAACGGGGTATCCATCACCCGAACCTCCACCGTGCCAAAATGAGGACTGGGGCGAATATCCCAGTGCAGATCTTTAATGCTGTCGATCATCGTGGTGTAACTCAAACAGCGAAATAGGGCTTCAAATTGTTGCCAGTTACTGACCCACGGCATCGGGCCATTATCAGGAAAGGCGGAAAAAATATTCGGTCGTGAGGAGGCAAAACGCGTATCCGTTCCCTGCATATATGGCGACGCGGCGGAAAGGGCGATAAAGTGCGGCACAAATCGTGACAAGCCGTGCAGCAAATAAATGGCGTCATCGCCACTGGCGCAGCCAACATGGACATGCTGACCAAAAACGGTCGCCTGCTGAATGAGATAACCAAAGTTTTCCAGCGTGCGTTGATAGCGTTCGTTATCGCATACCTCCTGACGCTGCCATTTCTGAAACGGGTGCGTGCCACCGCCGCAAATTTCCAGATGATGGTCTGTGGCTGCCTGCAATACGACTTTCTGCATCGCTGAAAACTGCCCGGCAGCCTGGTTGATATCACGGCAAACATCCGTCGCCAGCTCCAGCATACTTTCGGTGATATCGTGCTTTACCTCTCCGGCCGTGATCTTATTTTTAACCGCGTCAATCAGCATTGAAGAGTCCTGGCTTAAGTCATAGCCCGGCGGATTAACCACCTGCATTTCCAGTTCAATACCGAGGGTAAAAGGTTCAGAAACATGAAAATCGGGTAATGGCATAGGTTTCTCTTATGTTGGCGTTTTCTATTCAGTATAGAAGTCGGAGCGGCTGGGCGAGATGCGGAAGTTCTGGAGTGTTTCTTTTTTTGGTGATGGTGAATTGATTGTGACTGAAGCAATTTGGCTACTTTTGCAATGTGACAAGTTATGGCACGGCTGGCTGGTGGCGAAGAATTTTGACGATTGAGGCATGCAGAAAAAACGGGCTCAGCTTCAGTTGATTAAATGAGGAGTGAGAAGTCCGAAACAGGATTTACTGTATAAATAAACAGCCATTTTGTTGAGGAAGGGTAAGATAACGGCGGGTGCCTGAAGCTTTCCGGTTTCAGGTTTACTCTGAGGTCTGGAAAGATGAAGCCCCAGGAGATATTTCTATCAACCCTGGGGCTGCCACTCCAAACCCGAACAATTTGGATGGTAGTCCCTTCTTCGCATGGAGGCAATATAAACATGCTGACGAAATATGCCCTTGCGGCAGTCATAGTGCTGTGTTTAACGGTGCTGGGATTTACGCTTCTGGTCGGAGATTCGCTGTGTGAGTTCACCGTAAAGGAACGTAATATTGAGTTTAAGGCTGTTCTCGCTTACGAACCGAAGAAGTAGCCGTTGTGCGGGGAGCAATCCCCGCATATCCGGTTGTCAGGTCAGGATGGTAAGGCACCTGCTTTACACTTTCGCCCGTGGTCAGTGATGGCTGCGGGCGAATCGTACCAGATGTTGTCAATTAATCGTGTTGGCACAGCGTTATGACTATCTTTTCTTTTATCTGCCAGTGCACAGCAAACATCTCATTCTCACGATGAATGATGACCTGCTGTTTATTCCAGCTAATTATCTGATAGTCCAGAAAACCTGCATCAGTTTGGATCTCACTTGCCTTAAATGCGCTCTCTTTGGCGGAAAATGCCAGTGTCAGCGCCAGAGAAAAGGCTAAACCGCAGTCTGCGAGTCGCTCGTGTTCCGCTGGTGTAATAATGTTGTCTGTCAATTCTCTTGCGGTTTGTACAGAAAAAATTTCTTCTATATCAATGCCAATCGGTTGACGAGATACCACGGCTAATGCCGTAGTCCCACAGTGGCTAATACTGCCGTATACCTCCGCAGGCCAGACAGGTTGGCGTAGCTCGCCGATTGCGGGCACACATTTATAGCCATATTCCCGCAAAGCATAAACAGCAGCGATCCGTCCGGCTAAATGCTCTGTTTTACGTTTACGTCCAGCGTGTTGCAGTTGTGCGTAGTGCGGCAGCCAGAGTAAATCCTGCTCACAAAAATTCGCCGGATCGAACTCAACAAAATGCAGCGTATGTCCGGCAAAGGGGAGGGAGGTATGCGTAGTTTTCATATCGACCATATTCGAGACTGATGACAAACGCAAAACTGCCTGATGCGCTACGCTTATCAGGCCTACATGGTCCTGCAATATATTGAATTGGCAAGATTTTTGTAGGCCGGATAAGGCGTTCACGCCGCATCCGGCATGAACGACGCGCACTTTGTCAACAATCTGACGTTAGCATCAGAAGTGGGTGTTTACGCTCATATACCACGTACGTCCCGGCTCGTTATAGGTATACGCCCCGGCACCGGCGATATAGTTGGCCCCTGCCAAATCGCCCGTGGTCTGGGCATTACCCGCACGCCACAAACGTTTGTCGAACAGATTGTCCACGCCGCCGGTCAGACTGACATTCTTCGTCACATCCCAGGTCGCGCTCAGGCCAACAATGCTGTACGGACTGATTTCTTTGGTTTCCGGACCAACCGCTGGCTGACCTTTATAGTTGTACTTCTTCGGCTGCTGCTTGCCGTACCAGGTGAAGGTCGTTTGCATCGACAAATCTTCCCGTGCCTGCCAGCTCAGCGTTGAGTTCAACGTATACTCCGGGATGATCGACAAACGGTCGCCCGTGGTTTTGTTTTCACTCTTCAGCATATAAGTGATGTTATTGGTCCACATCACCGTTTCGCTAACCGGTACGTTTAACGATCCTTCCAGACCTTCAACCACCGCTTTCGGCACGTTATCCCACTGATAGAGATCGGTGCCGACTGCGTTTTGCCCTACAGCCACATAGCCCGCTTCAATCTTATTGCGATAATCGTTACGGAACCAGGTGACGCCCGCCAGCCACCCGTCGCGTTTGAACTCCAGACCAATCTCTTTGTTGATGCTGGTTTCTGCTTTCAGGTCATCGTTACCTTGCAGATAGCAGCCGCCCGCGCTGGCATAGCAACCCTGACCTTTACTGTAGAGAATGTAGTTCGGGTTAGTCTGGTACAGGCTCGGCGCTTTATAAGCACGGGCGATGCCCATTTTCAGCGTGAAGTCATCGCCTAAACCTTGCGATATGTTCAGCGCCGGGCTCCAGTTATTGCCGACAATACTGTGATGATCGAAACGCAGCCCCGGCGTTACGATGGTGCTGTCAGTCAGCTCCATGTTGTTTTCGGCAAACAGCGAGAAAATTTCTGCTTTTGAATACGGGCTACGGTCGGTGGCACTCACGCCATCAATAGCGCCACCGGTATTCGTTCCGGTCAGTGCCTGGGTGTTGGAACTTAAGTCCTTCATCCGTTGCTGATTCCACTCCGTACCCAGCGTCAGCGTCTGGTTAACGAGGAAATCAATCGGCAGGTTAACTTCGCTGTGCAGCATCACGTCATCAAGATCGATATCGACGAAATCCTGTGTCGCTTTTTCGTTAAATTTCCCTTCGGTACCGCCCGCCAGACCTTCCGGAATACGCGAGTTACGGGTGTGTTCGTACTGCACCCAGTTGCTGGTGGTCACGCCGTTATCCCAGCCACCGTTCCAGGTCAGCGAGTAGTTCTGGCGATACAGGCGGTTGGTTTCATCGCCATATTTCGAGCGAGTGTAAGCGTCAGAGTTGGTGTTCTGGGTATCGCCCGCATACAGGTTACCCTGGCGGCTGTAACCCGCTTCCAGTTCCAGCGATTGCAATGGTGCGAAGTCCCAGCGCACCACGCCGTTAATATCTTTATTGATCACCCCTTCGCGCCCGGCTGGTAACGTCGTGGCATACGTTCCGGCACGCGCGGACTGATGGCCCTGGTTGATATCCCACGCGTCAGCCTGAGTTTTGTCGAGATTGCCATACAAGCGGAAGCTGAATTCGTCGCCCAGCGGACCGGTCAGGCTAAAGTTAGTGCGTTTAGTGGCACCTTCCTCTTTATGTTCTGGCGCATTGAAATAAGCGTCCCAGGAGCCGTGCCACTCACCGCTGCCTTTTTTGGTAATTATGTTAACCACGCCGCCCGCCGCGCCGTTGCCGTAACGCGCAGCTGCCGGACCACGCAGAACTTCAATACGTTCAATCATTTCAGGTGGCACCCAGGAGGTATCACCACGGGTATCGCGCTCGCCACGCCAGCCCTGACGCACCGAGTTACGGCTGCTTACCGGTTTGCCGTCAATCAAAATCAGCGTGTTTTCCGGACCCATACCGCGAATATCAATCTGTCGGTTATTCCCACGCTGACCACTGGTGGAGTTACCGGTCAGGTTAACGCCTGGCATGGTACGGATGATCTCCGACACATCGCGGGCAACGGGGTTTTTGCGGATTTCATCTGCGGTGATGGTCGAAACGCCAGGCGCCTGTAAGTTCTGCTCGGCGGCGGTAACGACAATAGTATCGTCATGTGAAACAGGAGTATCGGTCGGCTCTTGTGCCTGCGCTACCCCATAAATCCCCAGATTGACCAACAAGGCCAGGGAATGAATCTTCTTGTTCATTGTTTTATTCCTGCATTTTTGCCACGAATTGCAACTGTCGGGCATGGTCGTCATCAACACGACGCATCCCGCTACCGCGAAAACCTTTGATCCTGAAAGACACGCAGTGCAGTTGGTTGATTAATGTCCGCGCTTCCCACGGCGCGCCATTACGCTATTGCAAATGCAAATAGTTATCAATAATATTATCAATATATTTCTGCAATCAATGAAAAATTGCACAGTAAACATGGGGTTATGGTGTGACGGCGTTAAAAGTAGGAAGTGAGAGCTGGTGGCAGTCGAAACATGGCCCGGAATGGCAGCGTCTGAATGACGAAATGTTTGAGGTCACTTTCTGGTGGCGTGATCCCCAAGGTTCTGAAGAATACTCGACGATAAAGCGCGTATGGATCTACATCACTGGTGTGACCGATCACCATCAGAACAGCCAGCCCCAGTCGATGCAGCGAATTGCAGGCACTAACGTCTGGCAGTGGACGACACAACTCAATGCCAACTGGCGCGGCAGCTACTGTTTTATTCCCACCGAACGCGATGACATTTTTTCTGCACCATCCCCCGATCGCCTCGAATTACGTGAAGGCTGGCGAAAACTATTACCCCAGGCAATAGCCGATCCGCTGAATCCACAAAGCTGGAAAGGCGGGCGAGGGCACGCTGTTTCTGCACTCGAAATGCCGCAAGCGCCTCTGCAACCGGGATGGGATTGTCCGCAAGCGCCAGAAACGCCTGCCAAAGAAATTATCTGGAAAAGTGAACGGTTGAAAAATTCACGCCGTGTATGGATTTTTACCACCGGCGATGTAACAGCAGAAGAACGCCCGCTGGCAGTTTTGCTCGATGGCGAATTTTGGGCGCAAAGTATGCCCGTCTGGCCTGTGCTGACTTCGCTGACCCATCGTCAGCAACTTCCTCCCGCCGTGTATGTGTTGATCGACGCTATCGACACCACGCACCGCGCCCACGAACTGCCGTGTAATGCGGATTTCTGGCTGGCAGTACAGCAAGAGTTATTACCCCTGGTGAAAGCTATTGCCCCTTTTAGCGATCGCGCCGATCGCACCGTGGTCGCCGGGCAGAGTTTTGGTGGGCTTTCCGCGCTGTATGCCGGACTGCACTGGCCTGAACGCTTTGGCTGTGTATTAAGCCAGTCAGGATCGTACTGGTGGCCGCATCGGGGCGGGCAGCAAGAGGGCGTGTTACTTGAAAAGCTAAAAGCTGGTGAAGTTAGCGCCGAAGGTCTGCGCATTGTGCTGGAAGCGGGTATTCGCGAGCCGATGATCATGCGGGCCAATCAGGCGCTGTATGCGCAATTGCACCCTATAAAAGAATCCATTTTCTGGCGTCAGGTTGACGGCGGACATGATGCGCTTTGTTGGCGCGGTGGCTTGATGCAGGGGTTAATCGACCTCTGGCAACCACTTTTCCATGACAGGAGTTGAATATGGCATTCAGTAATCCCTTCGATGATCCACAGGGAGTGTTTTACATTTTGCGCAATGCGCAGGGGCAATTCAGTCTGTGGCCGCAACAATGCGCCTTACCGGCAGGCTGGGACATTGTGTGTCAGCCGCAGTCACAAGAGTCCTGCCAGCAGTGGCTTGAAGCCCACTGGCGTACTCTGACACCGGCCAATTTCACCCAGTTGCAGGAGGCACAATGAGCCAGCATTTACCTTTGGTCGCTGCACAGCCCGGCATCTGGATGGCAGAAAAACTGTCGGATTTACCCTCCGCCTGGAGCGTGGCGCATTACGTTGAGTTAACTGGAGATGTTGATGCGCCATTACTGGCCCGCGCGGTGGTTGCCGGACTAGCGCAAGCAGATACGTTGCGGATGCGTTTTACGGAAGATAACGGCGAAGTCTGGCAGTGGGTCGATGATGCGCTGATATTCGAACTGCCAGAAATTATCGACCTGCGAACCAATATTGATCCGCACGGTACTGCGCAGGCATTAATGCTGGCGGATTTGCAACAAGATTTGCGCGTCGATAGCGGTAAACCACTGGTCTTTCATCAGCTGATACATATTGCGGATAACCGCTGGTACTGGTATCAGCGTTATCACCATTTGCTGGTCGATGGCTTCAGTTTCCCGGCCATTGCTCGCCAGATCGCCAATATTTACTGCACATGGCTGCGTGGCGAACCAACGCCTGCTTCGCCGTTTACGCCTTTCGCTGATGTAGTGGAAGAGTACCAGCAATACCGCGAAAGCGAAGCCTGGCAGCGTGATGCGGCATTCTGGGCAGAACAGCGTCGTCAACTGCCGCCGCCCGCGTCACTTTCTCCGGCACCTTTACCGGGGCGCAGCGCTTCGGCAGATATTCTGCGCCTGAAACTGGAATTTACCGACGGGGAATTCCGCCAGCTGGCTACGCAACTTTCAGGTGTGCAGCGTACCGATTTAGCCCTTGCGCTGGCAGCCTTGTGGCTGGGGCGATTGTGCAATCGCATGGACTATGCCGCCGGATTTATCTTTATGCGTCGACTGGGCTCGGCGGCGCTGACGGCTAGCGGACCCGTGCTCAACGTTTTACCGTTGTGTATTCACATTGCGGCGCAAGAAACGCTGCCGGAACTGGCAACCCGACTGGCGGCTCAACTGAAAAAAATGCGTCGCCATCAACGTTACGATGCCGAACAAATTGTCCGTGACAGCGGGCGAGCGGCAGGTGATGAACCGCTGTTTGGTCCGGTACTCAATATTAAGGTATTTGATTACCAACTGGATATTCCTGGTGTTCAGGCGCAAACCCATACCCTGGCAACCGGTCCGGTTAATGACCTTGAACTGGCCCTGTTCCCGGATGAACACGGTGATTTGAGTATTGAGATCCTCGCCAATAAACAGCGTTACGATGAGCCAACGTTAATCCAGCATGCTGAACGCCTGAAAATGCTGATTGCCCAGTTCGCCGCGGATCCGGCGCTGTTGTGCGGCGATGTCGATATTATGCTGCCAGGTGAGTATGCGCAGCTGGCGCAGATCAACGCCACTCAGGTTGAGATTCCAGAAACCACGCTGAGCGCGCTGGTGGCAGAACAAGCGGCAAAAACACCGGATGCTCCGGCGCTGGCAGATGCGCGTTACCAGTTCAGCTATCGGGAAATGCGCGAGCAGGTGGTGGCGCTGGCGAATCTGCTGCGTGAGCGTGGCGTTAAACCGGGCGACAGCGTGGCGGTGGCGCTACCGCGCTCGGTCTTTTTGACCCTGGCGCTACATGCGATAGTTGAAGCTGGCGCGGCCTGGCTACCGCTGGATACCGGCTATCCGGACGATCGCCTGAAAATGATGCTGGAAGATGCGCGTCCGTCGCTGTTAATCACCACCGACGATCAACTGCCGCGCTTTGCCGATGTTCCAGATTTAACCAACCTTTGCTATAACGCCCCGCTTAAACCGCAGGGCAGTGCGCCGCTGCAACTTTCACAACCGCATCACACGGCTTATATCATCTTTACCTCTGGCTCCACCGGCAGGCCGAAAGGGGTAATGGTCGGGCAGACGGCTATCGTTAACCGCCTGTTGTGGATGCAAAATCATTATCCGCTTACAGGCGAAGATGTCGTTGCCCAAAAAACGCCGTGCAGTTTTGATGTCTCGGTGTGGGAGTTTTTCTGGCCGTTTATTGCCGGGGCTAAACTGGTGATGGCTGAACCGGAAGCGCACCGCGACCCGCTCGCTATGCAGCAATTCTTTGCCGAATATGGCGTAACGACCACGCACTTTGTACCGTCGATGCTGGCGGCATTTGTTGCATCGCTGACGCCGCAAACAGCTCGCCAGAGTTGCGCGACGTTGAAACAGGTTTTCTGTAGTGGTGAGGCCTTACCGGCTGATTTATGCCGCGAATGGCAACAGTTAACCAGCGCGCCGTTGCATAATCTATATGGCCCGACGGAAGCGGCGGTAGATGTGAGCTGGTATCCGGCTTTTGGCGAGGAACTGGCACAGGTGCGCGGCAGCAGTGTGCCGATTGGTTATCCGGTGTGGAACACGGGCCTGCGTATTCTTGATGCGATGATGCATCCGGTGCCGCCGGGTGTGGCGGGAGATCTCTATCTCACCGGTATTCAACTGGCGCAGGGGTATCTTGGACGACCCGATCTGACCGCCAGCCGCTTTATTGCCGATCCTTTTGCTCCTGGTGAACGGATGTACCGTACCGGAGACGTTGCCCGCTGGCTGGATAACGGCGCGGTGGAGTACCTCGGGCGCAGTGATGATCAGCTAAAAATTCGCGGGCAGCGTATCGAACTGGGCGAAATCGATCGCGTGATGCAGGCGCTGCCGGATGTCGAACAAGCCGTTACCCACGCCTGTGTGATTAACCAGGCGGCTGCCACCGGTGGTGATGCGCGTCAATTGGTGGGCTATCTGGTGTCGCAATCGGGCCTGCCGTTGGATACCAGCGCATTGCAGGCGCAGCTTCGTGAAACATTGCCACCACATATGGTACCGGTGGTTCTGCTGCAACTTCCACAGTTACCACTTAGCGCCAACGGCAAGCTGGATCGCAAAGCCTTACCGTTGCCTGAACTGAAGGCACAAGCGCCAGGGCGTGCGCCGAAAGCGGGCAGTGAAACGATTATCGCCGCGGCATTCTCGTCGTTGCTGGGGTGTGACGTGCAGGATGCCGATGCTGATTTCTTCGCGCTTGGCGGTCATTCGCTACTGGCAATGAAACTGGCAGCGCAGTTAAGTCGGCAGGTTGCCCGCCAGGTGACGCCGGGGCAAGTGATGGTCGCGTCAACTGTCGCCAAACTGGCAACGATTATTGATGCTGAAGAAGACAGCACCCGGCGTATGGGATTCGAAACCATTCTGCCGTTGCGTGAAGGTAATGGCCCGACGCTGTTTTGTTTCCATCCTGCGTCCGGTTTTGCCTGGCAGTTCAGCGTGCTCTCGCGTTATCTCGATCCACAATGGTCGATTATCGGCATTCAGTCACCGCGCCCCAATGGCCCCATGCAGACGGCGGCAAACCTGGATGAAGTCTGCGAAGCGCATCTGGCAACGTTACTTGAACAACAACCGCATGGCCCTTATTACCTGCTGGGGTATTCCCTTGGCGGTACGCTGGCGCAGGGTATTGCGGCGCGACTGCGTGCCCGTGGCGAACAGGTGGCATTTCTTGGCTTGCTGGATACCTGGCCGCCAGAAACGCAAAACTGGCAGGAAAAAGAAGCTAATGGTCTGGACCCGGAAGTGCTGGCGGAGATTAACCGCGAACGCGAGGCCTTCCTGGCAGCACAGCAGGGAAGTACTTCAACGGAGTTGTTTACCACCATTGAAGGCAACTACGCTGATGCTGTGCGCCTGCTGACGACTGCTCATAGCGTACCGTTTGACGGTAAAGCGACGCTGTTTGTTGCTGAACGCACACTTCAGGAAGGTATGAGTCCCGAACGCGCCTGGTCGCCGTGGATAGCGGAGCTGGATATCTATCGTCAGGATTGTGCGCATGTGGATATTATCTCTCCAGGGACGTTTGAAAAAATTGGGCCGATTATTCGCGCAACGCTAAACAGGTAAATTAATATTATTTATAAACCCATAATTACAGAAAATAATTATGGGTTTTTTATTTGTTTGATTTATAGGTTTGATGAATATTTCTCTTAAATAGAGTGAATGTTGCATTCAGTGGAAGGAATTTACAAACTTCAGCTTCGGATAATTATCACCAGCTGGTAAAGTGAGCGCCGTGGAGATTTCCCCCTATTGGACTCATTTTCAGGTTATACCCCATGTCATCACTGAATATTAAACAGGGAAGTGACGCTCATTTTCCCGATTATCCTCTGGCGTCGCCCAGTAATAATGAAATTGATTTACTTAATCTAATCTCAGTTTTATGGCGGGCCAAAAAAACGGTCATGGCGGTCGTTTTTGCGTTTGCCTGCGCAGGCTTGCTGATCTCTTTCATCCTGCCGCAAAAATGGACTAGCGCGGCGGTTGTCACGCCTCTAGAACCTGTTCAGTGGCAAGAGTTGGAGAAATCATTCACTAAGCTTCGTGTGCTGGATCTGGATATCAAAATTGATCGTACAGAAGCATTTAACCTGTTTATCAAGAAGTTTCAGTCGGTTAGCTTGCTGGAAGAGTACCTGCGTTCATCACCTTATGTGATGGACCAATTAAAAGAGGCGAAAATCGACGAACTGGATTTGCATCGCGCAATTGTCGCATTGAGCGAAAAAATGAAAGCGGTTGATGACAATGCCAGTAAGAAAAAAGATGAACCGTCACTGTATACCTCCTGGACGCTAAGTTTTACCGCGCCAACCAGTGAAGAGGCGCAGACCGTTTTGAGCGGGTATATCGATTATATCTCTACGTTGGTGGTGAAAGAGTCGCTAGAAAACGTCCGTAATAAACTGGAGATCAAAACCCAGTTTGAAAAAGAAAAACTGGCTCAGGATCGCATTAAAACGAAAAATCAACTTGATGCAAACATTCAGCGCCTCAATTATTCACTCGACATTGCCAACGCGGCAGGAATTAAAAAGCCCGTTTACAGTAATGGTCAGGCCGTTAAAGATGACCCCGATTTTTCTATTTCTCTCGGTGCAGACGGTATTGAACGCAAACTGGAAATAGAAAAAGCGGTCACTGACGTTGCGGAACTGAACGGTGAATTACGTAATCGTCAGTATCTTGTTGAGCAGTTAACAAAAGCAAATATCAACGATGTGAATTTTACGCCGTTTAAATATCAGTTAAGCCCGTCATTGCCAGTGAAAAAAGACGGTCCGGGTAAGGCGATTATTGTGATCCTTTCCGCGCTGATCGGCGGGATGGTGGCTTGTGGTAGCGTGTTATTGCGCTATGCGATGGCATCCAGAAAACAGGATGCCATGATGGCAGACCACTTAGTTTAACTATTTGCGGTTGAAGGTGCCGTTCGTCCGAGCGGCACCACAAGCGGCGTTCCGGCTACCGGATCGTCAATGATCATGCAGCGCAGACCATAAATGCGCTCAATCAGTTCAGCAGTGACAATCTTCTTCGGCGCTCCCTGAGCAACAATTTTCCCTTCTCGCAATGCAATCAAATGGCTGGCGTAACGACAGGCCTGATTAAGATCGTGCAGCACCGCCGCCAGGGTATAGCCTTTCTCGCGGTTCAGTTCGCTTAACAGTTCCAGTAGATCAATCTGATGACTGATATCCAGCCAGGTAGTGGGTTCGTCGAGCAGCATAATCGCCGTTTCCTGGGCCAGCACCATCGCGATCCACGCTCGCTGACGTTGCCCACCGGAAAGGGTATCCACGCTTTGATCTGCCAGATGAGTTATTCCCGTGGCCTGCATCGCTTTCGTTACCGCTTCTTCATCTTCTTTGCGCCAGCGGGTAAACAGCGGTTGATGCGGGTAACGCCCACGCGCCACCAGCTCCTGCACGGTGATATCTCCCGGAGTGGTGGCATTTTGCGCCAACAGACCAATCCGGCGTGCAACTTCTTTACTGGCGTAATGTTGAATGTGCTCGCCATCCAGCCAGACATGCCCGTGAGCAGGCGTCATCAGGCGGCTTAAGGTACGCAGCAACGTGGATTTACCGCAGCCATTTGGCCCGATAATTGCCGTGAAGTGACCATCAGGAATTTCTACAGTCAGATTTTCCGCAACGGTATATTTGCCATATCCCAGGGTTAACTGTTCGCCACGCAAACGGGCTACTGATTCGGTCATTTTTTGCGAGACTCCTGAATTAACAAGACGATAAGGTAAATACCGCCGAGGCTGACGGTAACGACGCCAACCGGAAGTTGATACGGCATAAACAGTTGTTGGGCGCAGAGATCGGCCGCCAGCAGTAACAGCGCTCCGCACAGCGCCGCCTGGGTCAGCCCCCAGCGAGCAGTGCCGCTAATGCGTCGGGCAATGTGCGGCGCGACTAAAGCAATAAAAGAAATCGGCCCGGCAAGCGCCGTTGCCGCAGCGGTAAGCACCACTGCAACCAGCATCATTAACAGACGCGAACGTTCGACGCTGACGCCCAGCGCGCAGGCGGTATCATCGCCCATCTCCAGCAAGCGCATTCGCCGCACCAGCAAGGCGGCGGCAATGAGCATCAATATAATGATGGGTGCGGAAGGCGAAGTTTTTGCCCACGTCAGGCCATTGAGCGATCCGGCATTCCACAATCCTGCGGTTAGCGCCGTTTCTAAAGACGCTTTCAGCAACAGCCAGGTATTAAAGGCCACCAGCATGGCGCGAACGCCGATACCGATAATAATCAACCGAAAGGTGTCGATGCCGTTACGCCAGGCGAGCAGCCAGACCAACAGCGAAGTGACAATGCCGCCCACCATTGCTGCCAGCGCGATAGCCGTCAGGTCCTGACCAAACAGCACCATCGCCACCAGCACGCCGCTCCACGCCCCGGCGTTAAAGCCCATTACGTCAGGGCTGCCGAGCGGGTTACGCATCAGCGACTGAAAAATCGCACCGCTGACGCCCAGTGCCGCGCCAATCAACAGCGCCATCAGCACCCGTGGTAAACGCCATTCGGTGACCACCATCGTCATACTGCGCGGCGCATCGCCCATCAGCGCGGCGAATACCTGCGAGGTGTCCAGCGTGACGGCACCGCTGCGTAATCCCCAGATACCTGCAACCACACAGGCGGAAACCAGCAGCAAACAGGTGATGAGTAATCGGCGAGAGACGTAAATCATGCACCACCTCGCGTTTTACGTCGCACGAGGAAGATCAGCACCGGTGCACCAATAAACGCACTGACCACAGAAACGCGCAACTCGCCGGGCACAATCACCCGCCCGATGATATCGGCAAACAGCAGCAGGGCAGGGGTGGCGAGTAGCGTGACGGGCAGCGACCAGCGATGATCGGCACCTACCAGCCAGCGCGCCATGTGCGGCATCATCAGGCCGATAAAGGCAATCGGGCCAACTACCGCCGTCGCACTACCACAAAGCACGGTAATCGCCAGCAGACCAATCAACTGTGTGCGCGCCACGCGACTGCCCAGCGCCGTCGCGGTGTCGCTGCCGAGGCTTAAACTGTTCAGCGCGCGGCTCAGTAATAGCGCGGTTGCTCCGGCGATCAGCACCGGGATCAGCACCACTTTTAAGGTATGTAGATTGCGAATATCCAGCGAACCGGCTTGCCAGAAACGCAGTTGATCGTAGACGTCAGGATTAAGCAGGGCGATGCCGCTGGTCAGCCCTTCCAGCACCGCCGCCAGCGCCACGCCCGCCAGGGTTAAACGCACCGGACTTAACTGCCCGCCGCCCTGGCTGCCGGTAAAGGCAACAATCAACGAGGCCACCAGCGCCCCGGCGAAGGCCATCGCCAGTTGTTCCTGCGCGGATGAGTAACCAAACAGCGCCGCACCCAGCACAATGGCAAAGCTGGCTCCGGCATTCACGCCAAGCAAGCCGGGGTCGGCAAGTGGATTTCGGGTGAGGGTTTGCATCAACGCCCCGGCAAGGCCAAGCGCGCCGCCTGCAAGTAAACCGGCAAGGGTGCGCGGCAGTCGCGCGTCGAGCACGATGGTGCAGTCGGCGCTCTGGCAGGTGCCGGAGAGGGCCTCCAGCACTACGGAAGCGGGGAGTGATTTTGCCCCAATGAGCAGGCTTAATGCCGTCGCGATAATCAGTAATAACAGCAATCCGGGCACGGCAATGGCGCGTGTCACGGCAACAGAACCAGACATACGAACTTCCATGATAATGAAATTAATTATCGTTATCGATCTTATTTGGATATGTTAGCATGTGCAGCCTAAGAATAGGTATTTAAAATATTTGATGGCAAGGCATTGTAATGAATAAACAATCCTGGCTGCTTAACCTCAGCCTGTTGAAAACGCACCCGGCGTTTCGCGCAGTATTCCTCGCTCGTTTTATCTCAATTGTGTCTCTGGGTTTGCTCGGCGTCGCGGTGCCGGTGCAGATCCAGATGATGACGCATTCTACCTGGCAGGTGGGGCTTTCGGTGACGCTGACCGGCGGCGCGATGTTTGTTGGCCTGATGGTTGGCGGTGTGCTGGCGGATCGCTATGAGCGCAAAAAAGTGATTTTGCTGGCGCGCGGCACCTGTGGCATTGGCTTCATTGGACTGTGCCTTAATGCACTGCTGCCGGAGCCGTCATTGCTGGCAATCTATTTACTTGGTTTATGGGATGGTTTTTTCGCATCGCTTGGCGTTACGGCGCTATTGGCGGCGACACCAGCACTGGTAGGGCGTGAAAACTTAATGCAGGCCGGGGCGATCACCATGTTGACCGTGCGTCTGGGGTCGGTGATTTCGCCCATGATTGGCGGTTTACTGCTGGCGACTGGCGGCGTGGCCTGGAACTACGGGCTGGCGGCGGCGGGTACGTTTATTACCTTGCTACCGTTGTTAAGCCTTCCGGCACTGCCACCGCCACCGCAGCCGCGTGAGCATCCGTTGAAATCATTACTGGCAGGATTTCGTTTTCTGCTCGCGAGCCCGCTGGTAGGAGGGATTGCGCTGCTGGGTGGTTTATTGACGATGGCGAGCGCGGTGCGGGTACTGTATCCGGCGCTGGCTGACAACTGGCAGATGTCGGCGGCACAGATTGGTTTTCTCTACGCGGCGATCCCGCTCGGCGCGGCTATTGGTGCGTTAACCAGCGGGAAGCTGGCACATAGTGCGCGACCAGGGTTATTGATGCTGCTCTCCACGCTGGGATCGTTCCTCGCCATTGGTCTGTTTGGCCTGATGCCGATGTGGATTTTAGGCGTGGTTTGTCTGGCGCTGTTCGGCTGGTTGAGTGCGGTCAGCTCGTTGCTGCAATACACAATGCTGCAAACGCAAACCCCGGAAGCGATGTTAGGGCGGATTAACGGTTTGTGGACGGCACAAAACGTGACGGGCGATGCCATAGGCGCGGCGCTGCTGGGTGGTTTGGGCGCGATGATGACACCGGTTGCTTCCGCAAGCGCGAGCGGTTTTGGTTTGTTGATTATCGGCGTGTTGTTATTGCTGGTGCTGGTGGAGTTGCGACATTTTCGCCAGACGCCGCCGCAGGTGACAGCGTCCGACAGTTAATGCTTAAAACAGCGCCTTAAGCCTATCCAGCACTTGCATGGCGCTGTAGTAATCCAGACGGAACGTCTCGGTTCCCAGCGCATAAACCTGCTTGTTTTGTACTGCAGGCAGGTGCGCGAGCAGCGGATTAGCATAAATAGCATCGGCATCTTTCTGATCACCGGCGAACAGGAATAGTGACTCGCCATTTAACCCTGCAGCCAGATTTTCCCCACCAAGCTGAATGATGTCATGGCGTTTACCCTGACTTTGGCTGGCATTTAACCCTGCGGGTAACTTCGCCAGCGTAAAGCCGAGTTGTTCCAGCATCTGCCCTTGTGCTGATTCTGGCGTCCAGAGATTGGCACTGTGTGCAGCGGCAGTATAGACAATGGCAGTGACCGGCTGCGGCGGTAATTTGATTTGCTCTTTCGCCGCCGCCAGTTGCTTATCAAACTGCGCAATCCGCTCTGCCGCTTGTTTCTCATGCCCGGTAATTTCGCCAAGTTGCGTTAACAGCGACTGCCAGCTTTTGTCGTCGTAATTGATGATTAATGTCGGGGCGATGGTGGAAAGCTGATCATACAGTGCCAGCGCCGAATCCCCGCCGGTTGCGCTAATTAAAATCAGATCCGGCATTTGCGCGGCAACGGCTTCGGCGCTCGGTTCGCCGATATAGAGCCGTTGCAGTTTGCGTTCTTTCGCCACCTTGCTCCACTGGCGTAAAAAGCCCTGGTCATCCGCGACGCGGTTATTCGGCGTGGTCGCGCCGCTGGCGATCACCGGAGCATCAATCGCCAGCAGTGAGCCGGTCAGGGTGACGCTGGTGGAAACAATACGCTGCGGCTGGCTTTCCAGTGTATGTGTGCCACGGCTGTCAGTAATCTGACGCGGCCAGTCAGCGGCCTGAACTGCGGCTATTCCTGAAAGCAAAAGTCCTGTTAATAGAAGGGCGTTGCGGTAGAGCGGGGCGAGTCTCACAAATCAGCTTCCTGTTATTAATAAGGTTAAGGGCGTAATGACAAATTCGACAAAGCGCACAATCCGTCCCCTCGCCCCTTTGGGGAGAGGGTTAGGGTGAGGGGAACAGCCAGCACTGGTGCGAACATTAACCCTCACCCCAGCCCTCACCCTGGAAGGGAGAGGGGGCAGAACGGCGCAGGACATCACATTGCGCTTATGCGAATCCATCAATAATGCTTCTCATTTTCATTGTAACCACAACCAGATGCAACCCCGAGTTGCAGATTGCGTTACCTCAAGAGTTGACATAGTGCGCGTTTGCTTTTAGGTTAGCGACCGAAAATATAAATGATAATCATTATTAAAGCCTTTATCATTTTGTGGAGGATGATATGGATACGTCACTGGCTGAGGAAGTACAGCAGACCATGGCAACACTTGCGCCCAATCGCTTTTTCTTTATGTCGCCGTACCGCAGTTTTACGACGTCAGGATGTTTCGCCCGCTTCGATGAACCGGCTGTGAACGGGGATTCGCCCGACAGTCCCTTCCAGCAAAAACTCGCCGCGCTGTTTGCCGATGCCAAAGCGCAGGGCATCAAAAATCCGGTGATGGTCGGGGCGATTCCCTTCGATCCACGTCAGCCTTCGTCGCTGTATATTCCCGAATCCTGGCAGTCGTTCTCCCGCCAGGAAAAACAGACCTCAGCCCGCCGTTTTACCCGCAGCCAGTCGCTGAACGTGGTGGAACGCCAGGCAATTCCTGAACAAACCACGTTTGAACAGATGGTTGCCCGCGCCGCCGCACTTACCGCCACGCCGCAGGTCGACAAAGTGGTGTTGTCACGATTGATTGATATCACCACTGACGCCGCCATTGATAGTGGCGTATTGCTGGAACGGTTGATTGCGCAAAACCCGGTTAGTTACAACTTCCATGTCCCGCTGGCTGATGGTGGCGTCCTGCTGGGGGCCAGCCCGGAACTGCTGCTACGTAAAGACGGCGAGCGTTTTAGCTCCATTCCGTTAGCCGGTTCCGCGCGTCGTCAGCCGGATGAAGTGCTCGATCGCGAAGCGGGTAATCGTCTGCTGGCGTCAGAAAAAGATCGCCATGAACATGAACTGGTGACTCAGGCGATGAAAGAGGTACTGCGCGAACGCAGTAGTGAGTTACACGTTCCCTCCTCTCCACAATTGATTACCACGCCGACGCTGTGGCATCTCGCAACTCCCTTTGAAGGTAAAGCGAATTCGCAAGAAAACGCACTGACTCTGGCCTGTCTGCTGCATCCAACCCCCGCGCTGAGCGGTTTCCCGCATCAGGCCGCGACCCAGGTTATTGCTGAACTGGAGCCATTCGACCGCGAACTGTTTGGCGGCATTGTGGGTTGGTGTGACAGCGAAGGTAACGGCGAATGGGTGGTGACCATCCGCTGCGCGAAGCTGCGGGAAAATCAGGTGCGTCTGTTTGCCGGAGCGGGGATTGTGCCTGCGTCGTCACCGTTGGGTGAGTGGCGCGAAACAGGCGTCAAACTTTCTACCATGTTGAACGTTTTTGGATTGCATTAAGGAGCGAGGATGAGCATTCCATTCACCCGCTGGCCGGAAGAGTTTGCCCGTCGCTATCGGGAAAAAGGCTACTGGCAGGATTTGCCGCTGACCGACATTCTGACTCGCCACGCTGCGAGTGACAGCATCGCGGTTATCGACGGCGAGCGACAGTTGAGTTACCGGGAGCTGAATCAGGCGGCGGATAACCTCGCGTGTAGTTTACGCCGTCAGGGCATTAAACCTGGTGAAACCGCGCTGGTACAACTGGGTAACGTCGCTGAATTGTATATTATCTTTTTCGCGCTGCTGAAACTGGGCGTTGCGCCGGTGCTGGCGCTGTTCAGCCATCAGCGTAGTGAACTGAACGCCTATGCCAGCCAGATTGAACCCGCATTGCTGATTGCCGATCGCCAACATGCGCTGTTTAGCGGGGATGATTTCCTCAATACTTTCGTCACAGAACATTCCTCCATTCGCGTGGTGCAACTGCACAACGACAGCGGTGAGCATAACTTGCAGGATGCGATTAACCATCCGGCTGAGGATTTTACTGCCACGCCATCACCTGCTGATGAAGTGGCCTATTTCCAGCTTTCCGGCGGCACCACCGGCACACCGAAACTGATCCCGCGCACTCATAACGACTACTACTACAGCGTGCGTCGTAGCGTCGAGATTTGTCAGTTCACACAACAGACACGCTACCTGTGCGCGATCCCGGCGGCTCATAACTACGCCATGAGTTCGCCGGGAGCGCTGGGCGTCTTTCTTGCCGGAGGAACGGTTGTTCTGGCGGCCGATCCCAGCGCCACGCTTTGCTTCCCATTGATTGAAAAACATCAGGTGAACGTCACCGCGCTGGTGCCACCGGCAGTCAGCCTGTGGTTGCAGGCGCTGACCGAAGGTGAAAGCCGGGCGCAGCTTGCCTCGCTGAAACTGTTACAGGTCGGCGGCGCACGTCTTTCAGCCACCCTTGCGGCGCGTATTCCCGCTGAGATTGGCTGCCTGTTGCAGCAGGTGTTTGGCATGGCGGAAGGGCTGGTGAACTACACCCGACTTGATGATAGCGCGGAGAAAATTATCCATACCCAGGGTTACCCAATGTGTCCGGACGATGAAGTATGGGTTGCTGATGCTGAAGGAAATCCACTGCCGCAAGGGGAAGTTGGACGCCTGATGACGCGCGGGCCGTACACCTTCCGCGGTTATTACAAAAGTCCGCAGCACAATGCCAGTGCCTTTGATGCCAACGGTTTTTACTGTTCCGGCGATCTGATCTCTATTGATCCAGAGGGTTACATCACCGTGCAGGGGCGCGAGAAAGATCAGATCAACCGTGGCGGCGAGAAGATCGCTGCCGAAGAGATCGAAAACCTGCTGCTGCGCCATCCGGCGGTGATCTATGCCGCACTGGTGAGCATGGAAGATGAGCTGATGGGCGAAAAAAGCTGTGCTTATCTGGTGGTAAAAGAGCCGCTGCGCGCGGTGCAGGTGCGTCGTTTCCTGCGTGAACAGGGTATTGCCGAATTTAAATTACCGGATCGCGTGGAGTGTGTGGATTCACTTCCGCTGACGGCGGTCGGGAAAGTCGATAAAAAACAATTACGTCAGTGGCTGGCGTCACGCGCATCAGCCTGAAGGAGAGAACACGATGGCTATTCCAAAATTACAGGCTTACGTACTGCCGGAGTCTCACGATATTCCGCAGAATAAAGTTGACTGGGCCTTTGAACCGCAACGTGCCGCGTTGTTAATCCATGATATGCAGGACTATTTTGTCAGCTTCTGGGGCGAGAACTGCCCGATGATGGAGCAGGTGATCGCGAATATTGCTGCGCTGCGCGACTACTGCAAACAGCACAATATCCCGGTTTATTACACCGCCCAGCCGAAAGAGCAGAGCGATGAAGATCGGGCGCTGTTGAATGATATGTGGGGGCCGGGCCTGACCCGTTCGCCGGAACAGCAAAAGGTGGTGGATCGACTGACGCCAGATGCCGACGACACGGTGCTGGTGAAGTGGCGCTACAGCGCGTTTCATCGTTCTCCGCTGGAGCAAATGCTCAAAGAGAGTGGACGTAACCAGCTGATTATTACCGGGGTATATGCCCACATTGGCTGTATGACCACTGCAACCGACGCATTTATGCGCGATATTAAACCGTTTATGGTGGCGGATGCGCTGGCCGATTTCAGCCGTGACGAGCATTTGATGTCGCTGAAATATGTGGCCGGACGTTCTGGCCGGGTGGTGATGACCGAAGAATTACTGCCAGCACCTATCCCCGCCAGCAAAGCGGCGCTGCGTGAGGTGATCCTGCCGTTGCTGGACGAGTCCGATGAACCGTTCGATGACGACAACCTGATCGACTACGGTCTGGATTCGGTGCGCATGATGGCGCTGGCGGCGCGCTGGCGCAAAGTGCATGGCGATATCGACTTTGTCATGCTGGCGAAAAACCCGACCATCGACGCCTGGTGGAAGCTACTCTCCCGCGAGGTGAAATAATGGATTTCAGCGGTAAAAATGTCTGGGTAACTGGCGCGGGGAAAGGTATCGGCTACGCCACGGCGCTGGCGTTTGTTGAAGCGGGAGCGAAAGTTACAGGTTTTGATCAAGCGTTCACTCAGGAGCAATATCCCTTTGCGACCGAAGTGATGGATGTTGCCGATGCTGCGCAGGTGGCGCAGGTATGTCAGAGACTGTTAGCTGAAACGGAGCGACTGGACGTGCTGGTCAATGCGGCGGGAATTTTGCGCATGGGCGCGACCGATCAGCTCAGTAAAGAGGACTGGCAGCAGACTTTTGCGGTTAACGTCGGCGGTGCGTTTAACCTGTTCCAGCAAACCATGAACCAGTTTCGCCGTCAGCGGGGCGGGGCGATTGTCACTGTGGCGTCCGACGCCGCGCACACGCCGCGTATTGGCATGAGTGCTTATGGCGCATCGAAAGCGGCGCTGAAAAGCCTGGCGTTGAGCGTCGGGCTGGAACTGGCGGGTAGCGGCGTGCGCTGTAATGTGGTTTCGCCGGGCTCCACCGACACCGATATGCAACGCACGCTGTGGGTGAGCGATGACGCCGAAGAACAGCGTATTCGCGGCTTTGGCGAGCAGTTTAAACTCGGCATTCCGCTGGGGAAAATCGCCCGTCCACAAGAGATCGCCAACACGATTTTGTTCCTCGCCTCTGACCTCGCCAGCCATATCACCCTACAGGATATTGTGGTCGATGGCGGCTCAACGCTGGGGGCATAAGCATGATCTGGAAACGCCATTTAACGCTCGACGAACTGAACGCCACCAGCGATAACACAATGGTGGCGCATCTGGGAATTGTGTATACCCGTCTGGGCGATGATGTGCTGGAAGCCGAAATGCCGGTTGATACCCGTACTCATCAGCCGTTCGGTTTACTACATGGCGGCGCGTCGGCGGCGCTGGCGGAAACGCTGGGATCGATGGCCGGATTTATGATGACCCGCGACGGACAGTGTGTGGTAGGCACAGAACTTAATGCAACACACCATCGCCCGGTGTCTGAGGGAAAGGTTCGCGGCGTCTGCCAGCCGCTGCATCTTGGTCGGCAAAATCAGAGCTGGGAAATCGTCGTTTTCGATGAACAGGGGCGGCGTTGCTGCACTTGTCGGCTGGGTACGGCAGTTTTGGGATGAACCCGACAGAATTAGATGAGATTGCAGGAAAACTCGGTTAACGGAGTGATCGAGTTAACATTGTTAAGTTAAATATTGGTTTCAACTCCGATTTACATGGTTGCTGTGTTGTTAAATTGTACAAAGATGTTATAGAAACAAAATGTAACATCTCTATGGACACGCACACGGATAACAACTATGAACAAATCAGGGAAATACCTCGTCTGGACAGTGCTCTCTGTAATGGGAGCATTTGCTCTGGGATACATTGCTTTAAATCGTGGGGAACAGATCAACGCGCTGTGGATTGTGGTGGCGTCGGTCTGTATCTATCTGATCGCTTACCGTTTTTATGGGCTGTATATCGCCAAAAATGTGCTGGCGGTTGACCCGACGCGTATGACGCCAGCGGTGCGCCATAACGACGGGCTGGACTATGTGCCGACGGACAAGAAAGTGCTGTTCGGTCACCATTTTGCGGCCATTGCCGGAGCAGGTCCGCTGGTGGGGCCGGTACTGGCGGCGCAAATGGGTTACCTGCCGGGGATGATCTGGCTGCTCGCCGGGGTGGTTCTCGCCGGTGCGGTGCAGGATTTCATGGTGCTGTTTGTTTCTACGCGCCGTGACGGTCGTTCGCTGGGTGAGCTGGTCAAAGAAGAGATGGGGCCAACCGCCGGGGTGATCGCGCTGGTGGCCTGCTTTATGATCATGGTCATTATCCTTGCAGTACTGGCGATGATCGTGGTGAAAGCCCTGACTCATAGCCCGTGGGGAACGTATACCGTTGCGTTCACCATTCCGCTGGCGCTGTTTATGGGAATCTACCTGCGCTATCTGCGTCCGGGGCGTATTGGTGAAGTGTCGGTCATCGGTCTGGTATTCCTGATTTTCGCCATTATTTCTGGCGGCTGGGTGGCAGAAAGTCCGACCTGGGCACCGTACTTTGACTTTACCGGCGTGCAGCTGACCTGGATGCTGGTGGGTTACGGTTTTGTGGCGGCGGTGCTGCCGGTGTGGTTGCTGCTGGCTCCGCGTGACTACCTCTCTACCTTCCTGAAAATCGGGACGATCGTCGGTCTGGCGGTAGGCATTTTGATTATGCGCCCGACGCTGACCATGCCTGCGCTGACCAAATTTGTCGATGGCACTGGTCCGGTATGGACCGGTAACCTGTTCCCGTTCCTGTTTATCACCATCGCCTGTGGTGCGGTGTCTGGCTTCCATGCGCTGATCTCTTCCGGTACCACGCCGAAGATGCTGGCGAACGAAGGGCAGGCGTGCTTTATCGGCTACGGCGGGATGTTGATGGAATCCTTCGTGGCGATTATGGCACTGGTTTCCGCCTGTATCATCGATCCGGGCGTCTATTTCGCCATGAACAGCCCGATGGCGGTGCTGGCTCCGGCAGGGACGGCGGATGTGGTCGCTTCTGCGGCGCAAGTGGTGAGTAGCTGGGGCTTTGCGATTACCCCGGATACGCTAAACCAGATTGCCAGCGAAGTGGGTGAACAGTCGATCATTTCCCGTGCGGGCGGTGCGCCGACGTTGGCGGTGGGGATGGCTTACATCCTGCACGGTGCGCTGGGTGGTATGATGGATGTGGCGTTCTGGTATCACTTCGCCATTCTGTTTGAAGCTCTGTTTATTCTGACGGCGGTAGATGCGGGTACGCGTGCTGCGCGCTTTATGTTGCAGGATCTGCTGGGCGTGGTTTCTCCGGGCCTGAAACGGACCGATTCACTGCCTGCTAACCTGCTGGCAACGGCGCTGTGCGTGCTAGCGTGGGGCTACTTCCTGCATCAGGGTGTGGTCGATCCGCTGGGCGGTATTAACACTCTGTGGCCGCTGTTTGGTATTGCCAACCAGATGCTGGCAGGGATGGCGCTGATGCTCTGTGCCGTGGTGCTGTTCAAAATGAAACGTCAACGTTACGCCTGGGTGGCGCTGGTACCAACGGCCTGGCTGCTGATTTGTACCCTGACCGCAGGCTGGCAGAAAGCGTTTAGCCCGGATGCGAAAGTCGGCTTCCTGGCCATTGCTAATAAGTTCCAGGCAATGATCGACAGCGGCAACATTCCGTCGCAATATACTGAGTCACAGCTGGCGCAACTGGTGTTCAACAACCGTCTGGATGCCGGGTTAACCATCTTCTTTATGGTGGTCGTGGTGGTTCTGGCACTGTTCTCGATTAAGACGGCACTTGCGGCATTGAAAGAGCCGAAGCCAACGGCGAAAGAAACGCCGTATGAGCCAATGCCGGAAAATGTCGAGGAGATCGTGGCGCAGGCAAAAGGCGCACACTAAAGTCAGAGTGAGGGGGAATGTTGGCGAATGTTGGCATGGCGCCGAGGGTTCCCCCTCACCCTCTCCCCGGTGGGGCGAGGGGACTGACCGAGCGCGTTGATAGCATTTGTAGGCCGGATAAGGCGTTCACGCCGCATCCGGCACTCTTTCAGCAACATGGTTAGCGGAGGCCAAGATGTTTGATTCACTGGCAAAAGCCGGAAAATATTTAGGTCAGGCGGCGAAGCTGATGATTGGTATGCCTGATTACGACAACTATGTCGAACATATGCGGGTTAACCATCCCGATCAAACGCCGATGACCTACGAGGAGTTTTTCCGTGAGCGGCAGGACGCGCGCTACGGTGGAAAAGGCGGCGCGCGCTGCTGCTAAATATTTACGTCAGGCTTTAAACGATTCCACTTTTTCGAACGCTGCACGTAACGTATCTGGTGTCAGCGTGACCGGCAGGTAATGAATGGATTCCACCGGACGCAGGGTGTGGGTAATCACTTTGTCGATCTCCGCATGATTATTGATATCCACTTCCAGCTCCGCCAGCGTAGTCGGCAGATGAAAACGCTGATACGCTCCAGTTAATTGCGCGAGCACATCATCCTGACCCAGCAAAGCGCTTTGCACCAGAATTCCGTAGGCGACTTTGGTGCCGTGGAGAAATTTCTCGGTTTGTGGCAGGACAGTCAGACCGTTATGTACGGCATGGGCCGCCGCCACACGCGTAAAACGATCGCCCAGACCACCGACCATTCCACCTCCGGCGATAATCGCATCCACCACATCGCAAAATGATTGCGTTAACTGCTGATTTTGCTGATCGCTCAGCGCCTGTTCGCTACTGTTTAACAAGACGTCGCGAATGGCCTGCGCATTATTGATCCCCAGTCGCACGGTTAGCGGCAACGTTTCTGGTTGCGGAGCCAGCACCACCGCTTCATACCATTTCGCCAGCGTGTCACCGATCCCCGCCAGCAGATATTGTTGCGGCGCATTGAGGATAATCTCTGGTTCCACCAGCACCATAAAATTGGCGTCGTCGAAAATCTCATAATGCAGCGCCTGTCCGGCATCGTTATACCAGACGGAGAGCGGTGTCCAGGCGGCGCAGGTGGCGGCGATCGTCGGAGCGGCAACAAATGGCAGACCGAGACGGCGGGCGAGGGCTTTCGCGGTGTCGAGCAGTGCACCGCCACCGACGCCAATCACCACGCTGCGGTCGTCACCGGACTCAGCCGCCAGTTGTTGTACATCGCTTTCGCTGCAATGACCGCGAAACAAAATATGCTTTGCCCCTGGCAGTTCAAACGCTGGCGGAAGTTTGGTTTGCGCCGCAGCAATGGCGCGTTCGCCGTAGATCCACACCGCGCGAGAAAGTTGTTCATCCGTGAAAAAATCGTGCAGGTGATTGAAACTTCCTGGATGTGAAAAGTAGTTAGCCGGGCCGACGACCACGCGGATAGGATGGTGAGGCATGTTGTGTTGTCCTTATTGTTTTATTTAGACATCTAAACGTCTTGATTGCCAAATACTAACATCGTGTTATAGTGCCTTCAACACAACTTCGTCAGGCACAATAAAAAATGACAAATAACCCTCTGATTCCACAAAGCAAACTTCCACAACTTGGCACCACTATTTTCACCCAGATGAGCGCGCTGGCGCAGCAACACCAGGCGATTAACCTGTCACAAGGCTTTCCTGATTTTGATGGTCCGCGCTATTTACAGGAGCGGCTGGCGTACCACGTTGCCCAGGGGGCAAACCAATACGCGCCCATTACCGGCGTGCAGGCCTTGCGCGAGGCGATTGCTCAGAAAACGGAACGTTTGTATGGCTATCAACCAGATGCCGATAGCGATATCACCGTAACGGCAGGGGCGACGGAAGCGTTATACGCGGCGATTACCGCACTGGTGCGCAATGGCGATGAAGTGATTTGTTTTGATCCCAGCTATGACAGTTACGCCCCCGCCATCGCGCTTTCTGGGGGAATAGTGAAGCGTATGGCACTGCAACCACCGCATTTTCGCGTTGACTGGCAGGAATTTGCCGCATTATTAAGCGAGCGCACCAGACTGGTGATCCTCAACACTCCGCATAACCCCAGTGCAACTGTCTGGCAGCAGGCTGATTTCGCCGCTTTGTGGCAGGCGATCGCCGGGCACGAGATTTTTGTCATTAGCGATGAAGTCTACGAGCACATCAACTTTTCACAACAGGGCCATGCCAGTGTGCTGGCGCATCCGCAGCTGCGTAAGCGGGCAGTGGCGGTTTCTTCATTTGGCAAGACCTATCATATGACCGGCTGGAAAGTGGGTTATTGTGTTGCGCCAGCGCCCATCAGCGCCGAAATTCGCAAGGTACATCAGTATCTGACCTTTTCGGTGAATACCCCGGCACAGCTGGCGCTTGCTGATATGCTACGTGCAGAACCTGAGCATTATCTTGCGTTACCGGACTTTTATCGCCAGAAGCGCGATATTCTGGTGAATGCTTTAAATGAAAGCCGGCTGGAGATTTTACCGTGCGAAGGTACATACTTTTTGCTGGTGGATTACAGCGCCGTGTCTACCCTGGATGATGTTGAGTTTTGCCAGTGGCTGACGCGGGAGCACGGCGTAGCGGCGATTCCGCTGTCGGTGTTTTGCGCCGATCCCTTCCCACATAAACTGATTCGTCTCTGTTTTGCCAAGAAGGAATCGACGTTGCTGGCAGCAGCTGAACGCCTGCGCCAGCTTTAGCTATTTAACCGTCCAGGCGCGGGAATATTGACGGTCGGCAAACAACTCTTGCAGGCCGTTAATTTGCTTCAGGCGCAGCACTTCGTCGCTGTCCATTCCCAGCTCTTTGCCAATTTTATTATCGTCCCATCCCAACTGGCTAAGTTCACGGACGATTTCCGACATGGCGGTGATTTGATGGCGTCCACGAGCGCGATTATGACGAATAGTCGCGGCGATGCGTTGATTACGCGTACCTTCCAGACAGGTCACCGGCAAATAACCTTTTAAGCGTAATTTTAATGATGATGAGCCTTTACCAATTTCATGGCGGTGAAAACCATCCACGATTTCCAGGGCATTTTTATCCGTATGTGTGACCACAATGGGTTGGGTAAAACCATCTATTTCAATGGATTTTTGCAGCAGTTTTTTTTCGGGTGGTGCCACGTTGTTTGGGTTGTAATCATTAGGCATAAGTTGGCTGTTTTTAACCCACAGAACGCAATCCACTGGCTCTTCACGAAAGGGGCTAACCTGATGGATCGCCATGCGGATTTCATTAATCGCTTTGATGCGATCATCTTCCGGCAAGCTGGCGAGAAATTGCGTTAAATCCTGCGTTAATCGTTGTTGCATAGTATCCCCCATTCCTGACGCTTTCCTTTTATCCGTTCGTTATAACGCTGATAATTCTTCGATTTTGTGGGGCTAAATGATAATGCCCGGCACCAGTAATCGTTGTTGAGTAAAACTTTGCATATTCGACGCCAGGATGGGATATCTTTCGCGCCAATGTCCCCTTGCTGGGTTTGTGGAACCTCGATGCCTTTTTTCTGATACCAGTGCAAATAAATGGCGATTTTATTGCGGTAATGCTCAGCTGTTTTTTCCGGCATGCTATTGAGCAGCAATAATGCATATTCTTGCCAGTCTAAATGTTCTGGCTTGAGGATTTTCCGATGCCCATAGAAATGATTGTCATGTCCGGCGTAAATGCCGCCACTTTTTACCCCGCTGACTCGTGCACACATAGCAGCCCAGCGATCCGGTTCGATAACGTGATAGAGCCATAATCCTTGTCGTTGCTCCGGGCCAAAAGGTTCGCAAATTCGCATATGACGCAGAGGAACGCCTGCCTGATACATTAGGTTATACAGTGGGTTGCAGAGACTTTGATGATTTGCATACCAGGTCCAGATATCAGCCACTTTCCAGTCGTAAATGGGGTAAATGTACCAGCTATGACCGCCTGGTGCGGCCGTAGTCCAGGGTTTATCGTCGGCAAAACGTTGTTTATTTAAACTGGCGATGGCGACAAAACGGTTGTAGGACTCATCCGCACGGATGCCGATCATCATCGCCGCCGGACGTTTTTGTGAAAACCATTCGGCAAACTCACGTACAAATTGTTCGAAGGTCATGCCTGGCTGGTAAAAGCAGAAAAAGTCAGGATCGGTTATCGCATCTTGCGGGGGCTGACGCACCCATTCGACATCAGGTTCCCAGCACTGCCATTCGGGTTGGTATTGTGAAAGGGAATTTTGCGTCGTAAGCGGGAGCGCAACCCAGTAAAACTCTTCGATGACATCGGTGTACAACTCGCGCAGGGACTGAACATAGTTAATGGTGCAAGAGAATTGCGCCTCCCAGTCGATAAACAAAACGCAGATTTTTTTGCCCATTTGTCGGGCAAGTTCGGCCGTCAGATGCAGCATTAAACCAGAGTCTTTGCCGCCAGAAAATGAGACACAAACGCGGGGTAGGGTGTTGAGTGTCCAGGTAATACGCTCTCGTGCAGCTTCCAGAATATTGAGCGGAAGAGGAATTTTATAAATAGACATCTGAAGACGCTCTCTGAACGTTACAGGGTGATCAGTGAGATAAGAATGTTAATTATAAAGTAAACACTGAAAAGCAGAGTGTTTTATTTTTCATTCGTGCTGTGAATAAATAGGTGAAAGTTATAGTAGCTGTCTGAAGTTATATATCAAAAACACTCATTTAGGCGGTCAATAAATCGGTGATGCTGCCAACTTACTGATTTAGTGTATGATGGTGTTTTTGAGGTGCTCCAGTGGCTTCTGTTTCT
>ENA-OQIN01000514-OQIN01000514.1-human-gut-metagenome-genome-assembly--contig:-NODE-514-length-28414-cov-8.118255_pt1 | contig 28414 bp, 20 predicted proteins | sample MGYA00242581_ERZ504746 | MGnify/ENA primary metagenome ERZ504746 (study PRJEB26092, sample SAMD00036436) | human gut metagenome | host: Homo sapiens | study: EMG produced TPA metagenomics assembly of...
AGCTGATAGAAACAGAAGCCACTGGAGCACCTCAAAAACACCATCATACACTAAATCAGTAAGTTGGCAGCATCACCAGCGCAAGGAACGTTTACCCTTGCGCTTATTATAATAAGTCAGGCGTCGACTTTATCCAGCGGCCATGAATCAAACAGATAGCCATCAAAATAAATATCGTCAACATTCGAGAATTCCAGCAGACGTTGCTTAACGTTTTCCAGATGCTGCCACATTGCCAGCTTCGCCGCTCGGGCATCTTTTTTGATTAACGCGGCGAGGATCTGTTTGTGATCGCCCAACCACTCTTTGCGATACAGGCTGTCATCCAGATGGCTGTGCAACTGGATCCACATTGGATTGTTTTCCCGCCACTGCCAGGACTGACGGAACAGCTCCACCAGCATGCTGTTATGCGTTGCTTCGGCAATAGCGAGATGGAACTGCATGTCACCGCTTTCGCTGCTGCCCGGCGCACTGGAAGCCAGTTCACGCTCTTCCAGTTGCAATGCCTGACGCATTTTGACGATATCTTCGCGGGTAGCCTGCAAAGCGGCAAACTCGGCGATGTTGCTCTCCAATAACTGCCGCGCCTGTAACAGCTCAAAAGGACCGGCATCGTTGCAGACGTTGGCATCCGGACTGTCTGTGTTCTGGCTGCCTGAGTTATCAAGAACATAGATACCGGCACCCCGGCGTACTTCCACCAGCCCTTTGATCTCCAGCATGATCAGCGCTTCACGTACCACCGTCCGCGTGACATCAAGCATTTCTGCAATTTCACGCTCCGGCGGCAGCCGTTCGCCAGGATTGTACGGCGTCTTTATGATCAGATCGCGGATCATCGCCCCGACTTCCTGGTAAGGTCTTTGCGCAGAGGTGGCAGATTTCATGGTGTTGTGTCCGTTAGGTGCGGTTAATCAAATTTTTGCCGGATGCGGCGTGAACGCCTTATCCGGCCTACAACGGGCAATTTTACGGCCCCCGTTAATCTCAAACTATACCATTAGCACTGGAAGTTGGCACGTACAGGTGGGCAAAAAAACGAAAACTGGTCAACCAAATATCAGTTTGATTGACCAGTAAGTCTGTAGGGTAATCAGTTAGTTACAGCGCAGCCACACACTCGCGCGCACCGCGTTCGCACAGCTGCTGATATGCCGCCGTCACTGCGCCAACAAAGTCGGCATTCTGCGGCAGATCATCGGCAAAAATACCGCTCAGGCCCAGCAGCGCTTTCACGCGGTCTGCGCCCTGATACTGCGCGTTGATCTTCTGGAACTCCGCCAGCATCGGGTCGACCACGTCAATGGCATTACCCTGCTCATCCACGCCCTGGGTGTAACGCATCCAGCCAGCCACGCCCAGCGCCAGGTGACGCCAGCTGCCGCCGTTTTGCAGGTGCAGACGCACCGGGTCCAGCAGACGCTGCGGTAACTTCTGGCTGCCGTCCATCGCAATCTGCCAGGTACGGTGACGCAGAGACGGGTTGCTGAAACGCTCGATCAGCAGCGTCGCATAGGCGTTCAGGTCTGTACCTTCCGGCATCGACAGCGTTGGCGCTTGTTCCTGCATCATCAGGGCAAAGGCCGCTTTGCGATAAGCCGAGTTAGTCACGGTGTCGGCAATGGTTTCATAGCCGCCGAGGTAACCGAGGTACGCCAGAAAAGAGTGGCTGCCGTTCAGCATACGCAGCTTCATCATTTCGAACGGCACAACGTCTGCAACGAACTGTGCGCCCACTTTATCCCAATCCGGGCGACCATTAACGAAGTTATCTTCAATCACCCACTGACGGAACGGTTCGCAGGCAATGGCGCACGGGTCGTAAACACCCAGCTGGTCAGCAATTTCCTGTAAGGTTTCTGGCGTCGCCGCCGGAACGATGCGGTCAACCATGGTGCACGGGAAGGTGACATTTTCTTCAATCCATGCCGCCAGCTGCGGGTCACGCGCCTGAGCCAGCCCCAGTACCGCGACCTTCGCCACATGACCGTTTTCACGCACGTTATCGCAGGACATCACCGTAAACGCTTTCAACCCTTTTTCACGACGCAGACGCAACGCTTCGACGATGTAACCAATCGCGGACTTCGGCGCAGTCGGGTTTTCCAGATCGTGCTTGATCAGCGGGTTATTGAGATCCAGTTGACCGCTTGCCGCATCAGCGCAGTAGCCTTTTTCCGTGACCGTTAGAGAGACAATCGCCGTTTGCGGACGCGCCATCGCGTTGAGAATACCTTCGCAGCCATCGATTTCCGGATGCAGCGCTTCTTTCATCGAACCGATAATTTTCAGCTCGGTGCTCTCTGCGCCTTTTTCCGCTACGGTGTACAGCAGTTGCTGTTTTTTCAGGTTTTCGATCAGCACGCGGTCGTTGCCTGGCATCAGGTTAACTTCGCAGATGCCCCAGTCGCTGTCGGTGCTTTCCAGCAGATGATGGGTATACAGCGCCTGGTGCGCGCGGTGAAACGCCCCGCAACCGAGATGCACAATGCGTGATTCCAGACAAGAATGATCCCATGACGGGCGGGCAACCGGCAGATTGCTGTCAACAATAGTAGTCATCGTAAACTCCAGAATCCGTCTTCAAAGAGTGACGGCAAGGAAGAAGGAACCGGCACGGCGCGCAGCCATGCCGGTGGATATTAACGGCTAAAGAAAGCGCGCTGGATCGCCAGTTCGACACCGCGAACTTCGGCCAGGCCTTTCAGACGACCAATTGCGGAGTAACCTGGGTTGGTTTTCTTCTTCAGGTCGTCCAGCATCTGATGACCGTGGTCCGGACGCATCGGGATCAGGTCTTCTTTGCCTTCCGCTTTACGACGGTGTTCTTCTTCAACAATCGCTTTCACCACTTCGTACATATCAACGTCACCGTTCAGGTGCGCCGCTTCGTGGAAGGTTTTCGGGTTATCTTCACGCATGGTGGAGCGCAGATGGGTGAAGTAAATACGCGGACCGAACTGCTTGATCATATCAACCAGATCGTTGTCAGCACGCACGCCGTAGGAACCGGTGCACATGGTAAAACCGTTTGCCATGCTGTTTACGGTATCAACCATCCACTGCATATCTTCAATGGTGGAAACAATGCGCGGCAGGCCGAGGATCGGGCGCGGCGGATCGTCCGGGTGAACAGCCATACGCACGCCGACTTCTTCAGCAACTGGAATAATCGCTTTCAGGAAGACGGCAAAGTTTTCGCGCAGCTTCGCTTTGTCGATATCTTTGTACAGCTCCAGGTGTTTACGGAACTGGTCGAGGGTGTAGCCTTCTTCCGCGCCCGGAAGACCAGCAATGATGTTACGGGTCAGACGCGCTTTGTCTTCATCGCTCATAGTGGCGAAGCGTTCAGCTGCCTGAGCAATTTCTTCTTCGGTGTAATCCGCTTCCGCGCCTGGGCGTTTCAGGATATGCATTTCGAATGCAGCGAATTCGATCTGGTCGAAGCGCAGAGCTTTGGAGCCGTCTGGCAGCACGTATTCGAGGTCAGTACGGGTCCAGTCGAGCACCGGCATGAAGTTGTAGCACACGGTGCGAATGCCACACTGCGCCAGGTTGCGCAGAGTCTGCTGATAGTTAGCGATCCACTGCTCATAGTTGCCAGTGTGGGTTTTGATATCTTCGTGAATTGGCACGCTTTCTACGACAGACCACACCAGGCCTGCGTCTTCAATGATCGCCTTGCGTTTGAGGATCTCTTCAACGGACCATACTTCGCCGTTCGGGATATGGTGCAGCGCGGTAACCACGCCAGTTGCGCCCGCCTGACGGACATCAGCTAAAGAAACCGGATCGTTTGGGCCGTACCAGCGCCAGGTCTGTTCCATGATTTTTCCTCTTTCACATAGTGGGTTCCACAGCAAAGAGACGCGGAACCCTGGAGTTGTTTAGGTATCCGGATGAACAACCAGACCGCAGCCGTGGCGTTGCATCGGATGAGATGGCGTATAAGTTCTACCTTTTGGTAAGACATGTCAACCCGAATTCTGAAATTGGTTAACCACATCACAAGAATTTCACTCTCATGGTTGTTGCTGCAAATTGCAGCAAAGGGTAATCGATGGTTATTGATCAGAGGATGTGACATTCATCGCAACAATGGTTGACCAATTTACATAACATGTCGCCCAAAATAACAACGGTTCAACCAGGTAAGGTAAAACGTTATGCATGTGCTTAACATTCTCTGGGTGGTATTCGGCATTGGTCTGATGCTGGTACTGAATTTGAAGTTCAAAATCAATTCAATGGTGGCTTTGTTGGTGGCGGCGCTGTCCGTCGGGATGCTGGCGGGCATGGATTTGATGTCGCTGCTGCACACTATGAAAGCGGGCTTCGGCAACACGCTGGGGGAACTGGCTATCATCGTGGTGTTCGGTGCGGTCATCGGTAAATTGATGGTCGACTCCGGCGCGGCTCACCAGATAGCGCATACGCTGCTGGCGCGTCTCGGTCTGCGCTATGTACAGCTGTCGGTGATTATCATCGGCCTGATTTTTGGTCTGGCGATGTTCTATGAAGTGGCCTTTATCATGTTAGCGCCGCTGGTTATTGTTATTGCCGCCGAAGCTAAAATTCCGTTCCTGAAACTGGCGATCCCGGCAGTAGCAGCTGCCACTACCGCACATTCACTGTTCCCACCGCAGCCGGGTCCGGTGGCGCTGGTGAATGCTTATGGCGCGGATATGGGGATGGTTTATATCTATGGCGTACTGGTGACGATCCCAAGTGTAATCTGCGCAGGTCTGATCCTGCCGAAGTTCCTCGGCAATCTTGAGCGCCCAACGCCATCATTCCTGAAAGCAGATCAACCGGTAGATATGAATAATCTGCCCTCTTTCGGCGTTTCGATTCTGGTGCCGCTGATCCCGGCGATCATTATGATCTCTACCACCATCGCCAATATCTGGCTGGTAAAAGATACCCCTGCCTGGGAAGTGGTTAACTTTATCGGTTCCTCGCCGATTGCAATGTTTATTGCGATGGTGGTTGCATTCGTACTCTTTGGCACCGCACGTGGTCATGACATGCAGTGGGTGATGAACGCTTTTGAAAGCGCGGTGAAGAGTATTGCAATGGTGATTCTGATCATCGGTGCGGGTGGCGTGCTGAAGCAGACCATCATCGACACCGGCATTGGCGACACCATCGGCATGTTGATGTCCCACGGCAATATCTCGCCCTACATCATGGCATGGCTGATCACTGTGCTAATTCGTCTGGCGACGGGTCAGGGTGTCGTTTCGGCGATGACCGCCGCCGGGATTATCAGTGCTGCAATCCTAGATCCAGCAACTGGTCAGCTGGTTGGCGTGAATCCGGCGCTGCTGGTACTGGCGACGGCTGCGGGTTCCAACACCCTCACCCACATTAACGATGCATCTTTCTGGTTGTTCAAAGGTTACTTTGACCTGTCAGTAAAAGACACGTTGAAAACCTGGGGTCTGCTGGAGCTGGTCAACTCCGTGGTTGGGCTTATTATTGTGCTGATTATTAGCGTGGTAGCGTAAAAGAACACCAGATCCTGCCATTGGCAGGCTCTGACTGATGACAAAGTCTAAAAATGTGCCCGGCCAGTCCCCTCGCCCCTCCGGGTAGAGGGTTAGGGTGAGGGGAACAGACCAGCAAAGTGCGCTTTGTTTATGCCAGATGCGACGCTGACGCGTCTTATCTGGCCTACAAAGGGCTAACGTGCAGGTTTTGTAGGTCTGATAGCGTAGCGCCTCAGGTACCAGCATTAGCAATGCGCTGTAATTTTTTTATTGATAAACAAAAGTCACGCCAATAATCGATTGCACATTCCCTGCAGTCACTTGCCCTCCGGTACGAGCGTAATTTGCCGTTAATCCCAGACTTACCGCCGAAGTCCCTACTGCTCCTAACGATACCGTGTTATTCGCTGGAATAATCGTACCGTTGCGCGTCAACTGTACGCCGACGCCCTGTGCAGGTGAAAACGACGCGGTATTGGTGAAAATCGAGTTGCCCGCATCTGCGGTTGTGCCGGAGAGGTAATACCCCAGGTTTTGGCTTTTCGCACAATAAACGGTAAGAGGAATTGGCACTGAACCAGGGTAGTCCGGCAGAGTAACGGTGACATCACGAGCAGAAACATCGCAGCCGCCAGTAGGCACCACCACATCATTATTGGCGTAAATATTCCACACAAACTGGAAATCATCGCTGTTATAGTTGTTGGTCTGTCGCAAAATAAGCACGGCAATTAATGAGCCAGCTTTAATCGCCACCCCGCCCGCACTGCTCACAGGCGTCAAATAAAGCGCCACCGGCCACGGCTTATCCGTTCTCGAATTATAAACAACGCGCGGCGTTTCGCTGGTGGTAGGAAATGGATAGCTACTGCCACTATATTTTACGGTCCCGGAAAAATTAGATAACACGCCGCCATAAGCCGAGCCTCGTTGCAGTGTGACATAGTCTGTAATGGTTTCCGGATAATCGTTATGGCAAAAGATTTGCGTCGAAAGATCCACGACCAGGTTTTGCCCCACATTCACGGCGGGCGCAAGGTTTACATAAACATTGGCGCTGCCACCGCCAATAGGGATAGCGGTACCATTGGCGGTTTTACAGGCGAATGACCAGGCATTTACCGACCAGCCCATCAGCAGTACAGCAAACAGGGTAATAACTCGTTTCATTACAATCATCTCTTCGGGTTCAGCTGTAGGTATAGGTGATGCTAATCACTGCCTGAATGGTTCCCTGAGTGGCTCCGCCATTTACTGTCAATGCTCTGACCTGTAACGGGAAGTGCGCTGATTGTGAGGAATCATCCACCTGAACTGTTTTGGTTGCGCCAGTATTCAATGTGTTGCCACTGTCATCCTGTAGCTCTAACTGGATGTTTTGCGCGGTCCCCTGGTTTTTATAATATCCAGTACTGTCGGCTGCCCCGCTGAAGCTGGCAGTGACCCTCGACGTTCCCACCGGACAATTAGTCAACTCAAGCGCAACATCATGCCAGGCCGATGCCGCCCCGGCAGACATAAGACTGAAAGAATAAAGATCGCCGAGATCAACCGTGGCATTGGTGGTGGAAACCGTACACGGTTTGGCGACGACCTTACCGTTCACCGTGATGGTGACATCGGCTGCCTGTATCGTCGCACTTGCGAGCGCCAATATTGCCGCCAATACATACCCACGTTTGCACCATTTCATGAGCATCTCCAGTTACTGATATTCAAGAGTGAAGGTAGCCGTGGCATTGATATGCCCCGCAGTGACAGGCACCTGTGTCGCCATTAGCCGGGCGTAAAAATTCAGCGTATTTGGTTTACCCGGCGTCAGGGTCGTCCACGAAAGCGCGGACGATGGAGCATTAAGGGGTATTTGATTTTGCTGCTCATTCAGAAGCTGTATTCCCAGTCCCGAAGCCGCTGACACCGTATTTTCAAGTGCAAGCAGGTTGGCATTGTGGCTATCTGCAACGCCAGTAAACCCAACCTTTACGGCAGAAACGGCATTACCACAGGGTGACAGCAAAATACGAAATGGAACAACAGGAGTCGTCGCGCCAATGTTGTTAAATTGCTTCGCCGCGTTTTCCATCAGATCAACAGTAAAATTGGTTGATTCAGCGGCCACACTACAGCCGTTATCCCTGACATAGCCGCGGATAGTAATCGTGCTATCCGCAGCCAAAGCGTGACTCACCGCCAGCCACAAAAAAGCGCACAGAAGATAAAAAGGTTTGTTTCTCATCACGCCCCCTTAACGACATTCAGCTGATAGCTGGGTTAATAACTGCTGCTGACTCTCTGGTGGCAGTTGATAATTGGCGACACAGTGAGCATTTTCCTCTTCTCCCCATTTCACCTGAACTTTTCCCGCTAAAGGCATTCCGCTGAGGTAAACCTGACCATTATCCGCAACAATGCCGCTACTCTGGCTACTCTCTGATGTCACCATCGCCCCAAACGGCAGCGGCTTATTATTGTGGGTCAGCGTCATGAGCAGTTTTATCCCAACGCGCGCTTTAAACTCTGCTCGCACGATCGCCCCACGAGTGGGAACAACGTTAGCAACCGCGTTATCTAAATCGACGTTATCAGCCAGGGTATTGGTATCCAGCGCCACTCTATTTTCCCGATATTCAGTGGCATAAGGCAGCACGGCATAACCACGCCAGTCGGTACGCACCCCCGTCTGGTTTTCGACTTTTGCATCTTTTGCGCCAGGCGCTTTAACAAGCACCACCGTATCGTTTAACGGCTGCCCCAGCGTTACGCCATTGGCATGAGCCAGTACCCCACCGCTGACTCCGTAATAGAGCTGCTTAATATCATCGCTATGGCTGTAACCGATATTGGCATTGCCGTAACCACCGCGATAATTCAGCGTGGCGTAGCCTGTACTTCCGCTATTTCCATCGCCTCCCCCGGCATAGCCGGTTTGCACGCTATAGCTGAGGTTGTTGTCTTCCAGCAACGTACCGTATACACCAGCCAGATTGGTCATCCGACCGTTGAGATCGTGTGACATGCTGTAGCTGGCACTGGCATGTCGCCACTGAGATTTACTATCAGAACGCAGCCAGTGGCTGAAAGGAATATTGACGTTAAGCGCTAACATCTGATCACGTCCTTTTTGCCAGGCATTTTTCGTCAGGCTATAGCTGAGCGTCCAGTTGATATCTTCGAACGCAGTATTTAATCCAGCCTGGAATTGCTCATCGACATTACTCGTTCCCCAATAAGTTTGATGGCTACCACTCAAATACAGTGTTGATGAGCGCCCGAGTTGCTGAGTAACGGTGAGCTGTAATTTCCCGCGTTTGTTATAAGCGAGGTTGTAATAGTCGGTGAATTTCGGCTTAACCTGAATAACTCCGTCCTGTGTTTCGATGTTGTAGCCATTCATTCGACTGTATGTTGTATCAGCGAAATTAAAATATCCGCTGGTCGAATAACGGTAACCCACTAACTGAATATTCGTGCCTGATTCATTGAGCGATTTGTTATAGAGAAAACGCACCGATTGTCCGTCATGCTGACTGTCATCGGGAAGTGTGGAATTAGCCTGCGTCATATCCACAGACAGAGCGCCCAGTGCCCCCATGTTTTTCCCGATACCGAAATTAAAAGCACGATAACGATCCGCCAGTTGCGTTCCACCATATATTGTCCAGCCAGCCGGAAGGCCGTGGAGTAATGTACTCTGGAAAAAGCGGGGTTTTTCCTGCTGCGCATTTCCACTACGGTATTCTCCTGCCGTAATGGAATAACGAGTATGCCCTTCACGTTGCAAAAGCGGGACTGACGAATAGGGTACGGTAAAAATCTGCGTGCTGCCGTCAGCCTCTTTGATCGTTACCTGCAAGTCACCACTATTACCTGCGGCATAGATATCGTTGATGGTAAAAGGCCCCGGTGGCACCGTACTATTATAAATGTCATACCCATTTTGTTTAATAGTGACCTGTGCAGTACCACGAGCAATACCGTGGATCACCGGGGCAAATCCTCTTTGACTATCGGGTAACATATTGTCATCTGAGGCCAATTGTGCGCCGCGAAAGTTAATACCATCGAAAATATCGCCCTGAGTATAACCATCACCCAGCGTCAGCCGGGAACGTAACGGTATTATGTCTCGCTCAAGCCAGGTATTGATATGCTGCCATTTATTTTTGCTACCTGATGATCTGTCGCTACTGTTATAACTCCAGGTGGTATTGTCGCGTAAACGCCACGCACCAATATTTAACCCACTCTGTAGGTTTAAATATGCATAATGGCTGTTACCCCCAATCCGATTCTGTACACTATTTCCGCTGAAATTATAATTGAGCAATCCGGCATTAATACCGGGATCCCATAACTCAGGAGGAATATAACCACGCGCGCGATTACTCATAAATGCCTGAGGGATCGTCAGGTTCAGTCGCTGCTGACCAACATCCAGATGCGCAGTAGCGTCCTGGACCATTGTGGTTAATGGCACACAGGCATCATCCGCCAGCAGATTCATACCGGCGACAGAAGCCGTATTCAGCCCCATACTGGCGAGTTGCGCGCGTGTCAGGCAGGGAACAATCCCTTGTTCACTGTCGCCCGTATTAAATGTGACATCACGCGTTGCCATATAACCATTATTCAAATAGATATCGACGCGATACGTCCCTGGCGGTAATTCTTGCCCATTTTCAAAACGCGATAAATCGGCCACAGCCTGGGGATCATCCGCTAAAAAGCGCGGATTAAAATAGAGGTCGGCAGATGACAAAGGTGCCTGTGCGGCAAAAGCACAGGCGACAACGAGTCGGACAAAAAAACCAGCCAAACGATGCTTACGAATATGCAAGCATTGTGTGTTTCGCTGGTAAAGTCTTAAATTCAGATATGACATTATTCCTCCGGTTTAAAATCACCCGGCAGTCAATTCTTTTTATTCAGGCGAAAAATTCCCCCTGCGTTATTCCATTACGCCCGTCATTTTGGGGGTAAGTGCGCCATAATCATTTATTGTTCGGTAAGTAATATTGCTTCCTGCATCAGAAGGCAATTTAACCGTGCTTTCGCCCATTGGAGGCACCAATGCATTTTCAAGAACCCGGGTTCCGGCATTCAACTCTGTTACCGTCAGGTAATAGGGTGTCGGGTTAATCAGCGTCAGAGAATTCGCGCTACGACGAAATCTTAATTTTTCTGCGGCCTGATCGGGTGGCAACGCTAATTTAGCCGGGCGATAGTACAGTTTAATGCGGCTGATAATTGCGAGCTGTAGCGTATTCTCAGTCAATTTTGATTTATCCATTGACGGAATCGCTTTAACGTTCATCCAGAATAAACTTTCCCGGTCCTGTGGCAATTGGTTATTTGTTGCATCAAGAATACGTAAGGTATTCTCTTTTTTTCCCTTCATCGCAAACAGAGGAGGCGTCACGATAAAACGACCATCCTTTACACCATCGGCATTTTCCACCCATGATTGAATTAAATAGGTACTATTTTCATCATTATTTGTCACGGCAAGTTGCACTTGTTTTTGCCCTGCCGGATAAATTACGCGAGTCGCACCTAAGGCCACTCCCGCTTCAGCGCGTCCGGCAACCATCATTGCCATAAACATCAGGATACCTGCCAGCAAGTAGAATGTTATTTCCTGCGATTTCCTTACATTGACGTTTTTATTACTCACTGTCCTGTTCCTGTTATCACATTATCTGCTGAACAATTACTGATAGGTTAAAGAGAACCAGGCCTGGGCATTGGCGATGCCGCCAGTAACCCGACGCCCGGTAGCACGATATTTGGCGATGAAATGTAGCGAAGTAGAGCCTGAGTAAAGCCGTTTCCAGTTTGCTGGAGGACGATTAATCGGTACGAGGTTTCCTTCATCATCAAACAACGCTACGCCAATATTGGTGGCTATCCCTGGCCCCTCTCCCACGGAGAGCACATCCGGATTTTTACCATCCGCGACACCGTGAAACGCCACCCCCACACGTTCACTCACCACCGTGCTACATTCCCGTAAATGAATAACAAAAGGCACCGGTGCGCTATCTTCCCCTGCCGCATGAAACCGGTTACTGCTGATTTGCCCCATATTGACCGTCATTTGTTTATCACCGGCTTCAATCCGGCAAGTTTCCGCAATAATGACGCCCTGAAATTGCATATTTCCGCCGGGCAGCGTGGTATTCCATTTATTTCCGGCCAGAGCAAACATTGGCAGCAACGACGCTAACAGAAATAATCTCTTCCTTTTCATCGTTATTTTTATCGCACAAGGGTGGGCATCCCTGCCCGTAATGACGTCCTTGAACCTGGGTAGGTTATTGATACTGAACCTTGAAGGTTGCATCCGCATTAGCTGCACCCGGGGTTGCCTCGCCGATTGCATAATAACGCGCCTGGAACGGAATGGTGTTGGTACCGTTATTCAGGGTTGTTTGTGCACTAAATGTCGCACCGTCCAGCGTCAGAGCATTGCCTGTTCTGTCCAGGATCTGCACGCCAACGTTTGTTGCACTACCTGCAGCAGAACTCTGCAGAGCCAGTACATCAGTACGCGTAGCATCAATTGCCGTACCTAAGAAGGCAACAGCGGCTTTTGTGGCAACAGTGGTATCGCAATCATTCAGCTGAATGTTAAAACCAACGGCAGAGCTGGTTGCTCCAGCCTGCTTCAGGCTAGCGGTACGAACCTGGCCCAACTGAACGGTTTGATCAACAGAGCCTGCATCAACTGCGCAAGCGGCGTTAACAACTTCCCCTTTAAAGTGAACGGTCCCACCATTTACCGTCGTAGTATCGGCCAGAGCCGCTGCGGAACTGAGGGACAGAGCCGACAGAACAACGATTGCCAGAGTTTTAATTTTCATGCTGCTTTCCTTTAAAAAAACTATTTCTAAATCGACATGGGCAGTCGTTCTGTACACTTTGTTTTGTCAACGAGTTTGACTGCCAACACTGCACAGTTTTCCCCCAAAAGATGAAACATTTGGGGCCATTTTGACTCATAGAGGAAAGCATCGCGCACAAACTTTTTCAGTTTATTTGTTGGCTTAATATTCTATTGTTATCTTTATTTATAGATTTTTATATTGCATGAGGTGGTTTTTGGAGAGAAGAATGAGGAAGATGCGTCGAGCCACAGAAACGTTAGCTTTACATATAGCGGAGGTGATGTGAAATTAATTTACAAGAGAAATAATTTACATATCAAACAGTTAGATGCTTTTTGTCGTTTTTTAATATTTTTATGCTTGAGAAAAAATACGTAACTTATTTATGATATGGACAGTTTGGCCCCAATTGTCTTGTATTTATTTGTTTTTTAACTTTATTATCAATAAGTTAAATCAAACCTCTTCTCTTTTTAATTTTTCGTTTATGAGATTATTTCTTTCCCATAATCCGGCAAAACGAGCAGCATTACTGGCGGTATAACGCACAGTATGGCGAATATTTCGATGCCCGAGATAATCCTGAATTAAACGAGTATCTGCACCACGCTCCGCCAGTTCATAACCGCAAGCATGCCTTAACATATGAGGATGAGTCTGCGTTACGGTTCCAGCTTCAATACCGGCATCGCGAATAATGCGATAGGCCTGCTGGCGAGAAAGCCGACTCCCGCGGCGAGAAATAAATATAGCGTCGGTCCGGTCAGCGCCTTTCCAGTTAGCACGTTCCTGGGTCCAGCGTTCCACGGCTTCACGCTCATCAAAACGTAACGGGTGAACGGTAGAAAATCCGTTCTTCAGTCGGCGAATATTTATTCGACCTTCATTAAGGTCAAGGTCCTGATAATGCAGATCAAGCAGTTCACTAATACGCATCCCATGCCGATATGCCAACAGAATAAGACAATAATCTCTGGCTCCCGTTGCCCCGTAACAAACCGCCTGCATCATGGCCTGAACTTCTTTACCGGTAAGATAACGACGTTTACTCACAATAGTAGTACTCCTAACTGAGATATATTTGAATGAATACCTATAGGAAACCTCAATCGGTCAAAATTAGCCCAATAGATAAAAAGATAACCACACACGAAGTGATGTGGCTATCAGTCAATTACATTAAATATCATACAAAAATAAAATATCACTGATGTGACAACATCTATTTTCATTGATTTGATTCAATATAACAATAGATTGCAGTGGATTAACTTCCAGTTGCTTAAAAAATAAAGAAAAAATGTGAAAACAGATAAATTTAAGTGATGTGTAAATTTATGAATGATTTTGTTTATTTATTTTGAAGAACATAAACCATTGTATTTTGTATGGATATGGTTAACTTAATGTTTATTATGGTAATTAAGAATCACACTTACAATAACATCAATTAATAAATGGTTAATCATTTTTGATATATCGTAAGAATAATGTGGTTTTTAACACCATCCCTGGTATCTCAACTATCTCTATAAAACAGCGTGACGCTGTCGTCCTCTGGCTCTATCCCAGATGCCGTAAAAACGCCCTGCATTGCTGGCGGTATACCAGACAGTATGACGAATATTGCGATGCCCAAAATAATCCTGGATAAGTCGCGTATCTATTCCCATATTCGCCAAAGCAAAACCACACGAATGGCGTAACATGTGCGGATGAATCTCCAGTGACAACCCGGCATTACCACCGGAAGTCGAGATAATATGGTAAAACTGTTGCCGAGAAAGCGGATTCCCCTTACGCGATAAAAATACCCACTCGCTCTCAGCATGCGGATAAGAAGTACGGATACTCAACCAGTTTTTTAAAGCCTGAACTTCTTTGTTCAATAGCGGGTGCGTTGTTGAAAAGCCTTTTTTTAATCGATGGATATATATACACTTTGCCTTAAGATCAATATCCGAAATCCTCAATCGACAAATTTCACTCGCCCGGAAACCATGAATAAAACAAAGCAAAGTCAGACAATAATTACGTGCTGCATGAGACCCGGTATTTGCTGCTTTAAGGAGTGATTCGATTTCACTATGGGTCAGGAAGTTCCTTTTTTTGTTATCAGCCTTATTCTTCATCGTTTTCCCTTATAATTACAGACGCGCACTAGCTGTGCTGGGTTAGCAATAATCCAACATTTTAATCCTGATTATGTTTATAAAAGCGAACGTTTGCTTAATAACTAACGTAAGTGGACCAGTTCTTCTGAGTGAACTTAAATAGAGTAGCAACAGTTAATTATAATAACGTTGCCATACAAACGCCATGCTCTTGCATGCTATGTACCTTTATATATTTATCAATCGGATACGAATCTAATAATAACCCTCATCATTAATGTAACTAATCTTATCTATATATCATGTGATATGTTCTGTAACAAGTAAAATCAACATAAAAAATTCAGCAAAATTTAATATTCGTTCAACTAGCCGTCTCACATATGACATTATTAGTCAACTCCATTTGCCACAAAATGGCTATTTCATGGAACGCAGTAATTTCTTAGTGGCTATTATCAGGCTAATTCTTAGGTCCCTAGCGATTATTCCTGGCTGGTTCGTCAGTTTAGTCCATGAGATTGTTACATTCCTTTTTATTCTGGAGATATGGGGGAAAGCAGGAGATGATTTTTTCATCTGCATCCGTTGGTAAATATGGCTTTGGTCACTGCGACTTAAACCTTGCTCAATCACAGCTATTCGCCGGACTATTCGGCAAACAAACTAAGTGAAACATCATCCTGAAAACACCAACATCAACAAGCCTCTCCAGAGAGACTTCAGGAGTGACCAGCTACAAGCCACAAACCAGGAAACATATTTCATGATGAGAATTATGCTCAGCCTGATGGCGGGTAAACACTGATTTTCACCAAGCTCACTGAGTTAGCTTGCAAAGCTTCCCTTGTTTAGACTCTAAATAAATTATTTATAAAACATATAGTTAAAAGAAGATCTTTAGTTTTTGAAGACCACCGCAAGTGTTCGTCTGGCTTCACATGGCATCTTCCTCTTAGAAAAAGATCGACATATTTTGTGACACGAATTGCAAATCTGGTTTTGTTGTATGGATTGCGTGATTTTTGATCTGGTATAACAGGTATAAAGGTGCACCAAGATAGTCAATGAGACAGGGCATCTCGCAATATATGGCAAACATCACTTCAGTTCTTTCTCATCGGGTGATGAAAACGCACTTCAGTCTGAAAGGAATATGAAAATGAGATCAACAGACACTCTATTTTATGACTCTGGGTAAAATGAATTGAGTAAGTGATATAGCTTACGAACATTCAAATCAATTAAACATCAGAATAGATTTTATACTCAGGTATTTAATCTGGCTCTCTGTTTATTTAAATAATGTGGAAAGAGAATTTTCACAGGAGACCTTATACAAAAATATAAAATACAGCTACCCGTTGCCAAAGACACTATAAGCCTGGCAAAAAAATATTACACAACATAAATGCTAATTGTTTATGCGGGCTTTGTATTGCTTTCTGTATCCTACAAATGAGTGAAATTTATGAAAAAGGCTAAAATACTTTCTGGCGTATTATTACTGTGCTTTTCGTCACCATTAATTTCTCAAGCTGCGACACTAGACGTACGTGGTGGATATCGTAGTGGAAGCCACGCCTATGAGACTCGACTCAAAGTCAGTGAGGGATGGCAAAATGGATGGTGGGCAAGTATGGAAAGTAATACCTGGAATACCATTCATGATAATAAAAAGGAAAATGCCGCACTCAATGATGTTCAGGTTGAAGTTAATTACGCGATTAAACTTGATGATCAATGGACGGTGCGCCCGGGAATGTTAACGCATTTTAGCAGCAACGGCACACGCTACGGACCCTACGTAAAACTGTCCTGGGACGCGACAAAAGATCTTAATTTTGGCATTCGCTATCGTTACGACTGGAAAGCTTACCGACAACAAGACTTATCCGGTGATATGTCTCGTGATAACGTTCATCGTTGGGATGGATATGTCACTTACCATATTAATAGTGATTTCACCTTCGCATGGCAAACCACGCTATACAGCAAACAGAACGATTATCGCTATGCAAACCATAAGAAATGGGCGACGGAAAATGCATTTGTTCTACAATACCATATGACGCCCGATATTACGCCATACATAGAATATGACTACCTTGACCGTCAGGGTGTTTACAACGGCAGAGATAATTTATCGGAAAACAGTTATCGCATTGGTGTGTCATTTAAACTGTAGTAGACAGGAGACAGTCACAATGAATAAAACAATAACGGCGCTTGCTATCATGATGGCTTCATTTGCCGCAAACGCGTCTGTATTACCGGAAACTCCTGTGCCATTTAAAAGTGGTACCGGAGCAATTGATAACGACACTGTCTACATTGGTTTAGGTAGCGCAGGTACGGCATGGTACAAGCTGGATACACAGGCCAAAGATAAAAAATGGACAGCGTTAGCTGCATTCCCTGGCGGACCAAGAGATCAAGCAACCTCGGCATTTATTGATGGCAATCTGTATGTGTTTGGCGGCATTGGCAAAAACAGCGAGGGCTTGACTCAGGTATTTAATGACGTACACAAATACAACCCCAAAACCAATAGTTGGGTTAAATTGATGTCGCACGCACCGATGGGCATGGCGGGTCATGTAACTTTTGTACACAACGGCAAGGCTTATGTTACTGGCGGTGTTAACCAGAATATCTTCAATGGCTATTTTGAAGATCTCAACGAGGCTGGAAAAGATTCAACCGCTATAGATAAAATCAACGCTCACTATTTTGACAAAAAAGCAGAAGATTATTTCTTCAATAAATTTCTGTTGTCTTTTGATCCCTCAACCCAGCAATGGAGTTACGCTGGCGAATCGCCCTGGTACGGAACGGCTGGTGCGGCGGTTGTGAATAAAGGTGATAAAACCTGGCTTATTAATGGCGAAGCCAAACCAGGATTGCGAACGGATGCCGTATTTGAACTTGATTTCACCGGTAATAATTTAAAATGGAATAAGCTTGCTCCCGTCTCATCACCAGATGGCGTCGCTGGCGGTTTTGCGGGGATAAGCAATGATTCTCTTATATTTGCCGGAGGGGCCGGATTCAAAGGTTCACGAGAAAATTACCAGAACGGTAAGAACTATGCGCATGAAGGCCTGAAAAAATCATATAGCGCTGATATTCATCTTTGGCATAACGGGAAATGGGATAAATCGGGTGAATTATCGCAAGGTCGGGCCTACGGAGTATCATTGCCCTGGAATAATAGTTTATTAATTATTGGCGGTGAAACTGCAGGCGGCAAAGCGGTGACGGATTCAGTTTTGATCACTGTGAAGGATAATAAAGTCACAGTACAAAACTAACGCTTCAGGGCCCCGGTAAAGGGGCCCTGCTATCAATTTACCATTTCAATTACGCGAAAATTATATGGACGCAATAATATCGCCCGATTATTACTATGTTCTTACCGTTGCTGGTCAGTCTAATGCCATGGCGTATGGCGAAGGACTGCCATTACCGGACAGTGAAGATGCGCCTCATCCCAGAATTAAACAATTAGCGAGATTTGCGCATACGCATCCCGGAGGCCCGTCATGTCACTTTAACGACATTATTCCACTGACTCACTGCCCACACGATGTTCAGGATATGCAGGGTTATCACCATCCTCTGGCAACGAATCATCAAACACAGTACGGCACCGTTGGCCAGGCACTGCATATTGCACGGAAATTACTGCTCTTTATTCCTGATAATGCAGGGGTTCTCATCGTTCCATGTTGCCGTGGCGGATCGGCTTTTACCGCGGGCAGCGAGGGGACATATTCAGAACGGCACGGAGCCAGCCATGATGCTTATCGTTGGGGAACGGATACTCCGCTATACCAGGATTTAGTCAGCAGAACGCGAGCCGCACTGGCAAAAAATCCGCAGAACAAATTCCTCGGCGTATGCTGGATGCAAGGCGAATTTGACTTAATGACCAGAGACTACGCGTCACACCCTCAACACTTTAATCATATGGTTGAAGCCTTTCGTAGGGATCTAAAACAATACCATTCTCAGCTTAATAATATTACTGACGCGCCGTGGTTTTGCGGCGATACCACCTGGTACTGGAAAGAAAATTTCCCTCATGCGTATGAAGCTATTTATGGCAATTATCAAAATAATGTTTTAGCCAATATTATTTTCGTCGACTTCCAGCAACAAGGTGAAAGAGGACTGACGAACGCGCCTGATGAAGACCCGGACGATTTAAGCACGGGATATTACGGTTCAGCGTACCGGTCACCGGAGAACTGGACGACGGCACTACGAAGCAGTCATTTCAGCGCGGCAGCCCGTCGGGGGATTATTTCTGACAGTTTTGTAGAAGCAATTTTGCAGTTTTTGCGCGAAAAGTGAGCGTTCATTAATTTGATTTATTCGCATCCATCAGCGCTTTTAACTCCTCCGGCGTAAACGGTGGTTTGCGTCGGTGCAACATCGCATGGCAATTAGGGCATACAGGAAGTAAATCATTAACTGGATCCAGCTGGTAATCCTCTTTAATGGCTGAAAGCGGCACCAGGTGATGCATATGGATAAAGCCCTCAGCGATATCGCCATAGATCTTCACCAGATCAACGCCGCATACGTTGCACTGGCATCCGTGATATTCGACTGCTTTCTCGCGAGCTTTTTTATCGCGTTCATAGCAGTTTACCGTCACCTTTATCGCCGCACCTTCAACGTATGTCTCCTGCGACGGCAACTCATCCGGGAACAGAACGTCGGCTATGGTAGCCGCAGCGGCTTTATCCTGATGAATATGAAATCCCTGCTCTATGAGTAGCTTGACACATTTAGATTTTATTCCGCCGGTGAAATCCGCAGGGGTAAATTGCGTCCCCGTCATCAATGTCGCTGCGATGCCAGCAATCGCCTTCGAGGGGTAACGTCGGCCATGATATTCAATCTCATACAACCGTGCAGGCTGGAACTGATGAGTTTCTCCCGCATCCCATAAATGAATAGCTTTGATGATATACCGCCGAGGAAGATGATCGGGGAGTTTATTCATGGAGAATGTCCTTATACGTTCTTAGAACAAGCAGCAAAAAAACAAATGAGATCAAGGTAATATATCTTCACTTGCAGGCTTGAACAGCAGAAAATTTGCGAGCATGATCGCAATTATTTCACTGCCAGGGATATCAATGACTTCCAGTAAATCGCTCCAGCAGGCAATTGCCAATATAAAAATCTGGCATAAGGGTGAACAGCGCGCACCGCATAAACCATTGTTATTGCTATACGTATTAGCGGGATACCTGAATGGACATCCACGCCTTTTCGATTATTGTAGTGGAACAGTCTACGAGGATGCAGTTTGAAGTGAGTAAGTAAAGGTTGCTGGAAACGATCAATGCCGCCATACAATGATATTTGAGGATCACCAATGAGTAATAAAAACTACGAAAGTCACCGCAAAGCAATTGTTAGTAAAGGTATACCACCCGCTCTATTAAATAGGCTCACCAATTCGGATGTTCAGGTGATCAATACCTTCTTAACACGAGTGAGCAAACTGGAACTATCTCAACAAGAGAAAGACTGGATCATAAAAATCATCTCTATGGTTTAGAGAATTTCAGCCTTGTAGTGGTCAACAAAAACTGGTCGCAATTTTAGATTTTTCCAGTATCTATTTTCCGATTCGTTCGGCGGTAATCCACCGATATATTCATGAGGCCGGGGTACACTACAATATTCAATAGACTGTTATTACATAGGCATCCTCGTTGAGTCTAACGTAACCAGCCACTGATATCCACTCGTACTTCAGGCTTCTGAAAAAATGTTCCATTGGGCTATTATCCCAGCAGTTTCCCCGGCGACTCATACTCTACTTGATCCGATAACACCACAGCACCTACCTGAACTGTCCGCTTGTGTAATGGCTCCCCTGGTCGCCCTTTTAAGAGTCAAGACGTTATCGGGATGCTGTTGATTTCGTTGTAATGTATAAACTTCACGTCGCCACACCACACTTGATTTGGCTCTGTCACGGCGAACTGCCGTTCAGGGAGTCCTGACATCAAGAGCGCGGTAGCTTTTTTCCTTTAGCCTCACGTATTTCGATTTGTTCCGGAATTATCAGGGAGGTTTTTGGTGTTTTGCCCTTACGCTCATCACGCTGTTGTTTGCCCCATCTTGTTATCGAGGAAAAGCCGACATCCATAGCTTTGGCGGCATCTGCCACAGTATTGTTCTGGGGTGAACATATCCTCTGTTCAGGTGGACAAATTCAGTAAACCATTACATATGAGGCAGTGGCGGTAATACGGTCTCAACGATATGACGCTGCACACTACGATAAAAAAGAGGAGTTTAAAGATAAGATAAAGGGCGGCTTCAGGGGGATAAAATAGAATGTAATGCGCAGAAAACACGTATAAATTTCAAACAACGATGGTTAAAAAGTTAGCTGGGTCAACTCCCCCACACTGAGTCGGTGGAGGAGTATTCGTGATTAAGGGACGAAGGTTATAGACCGTGTTAGTTCTCAACCATCAATCGGGAAAGTTTGGCAAAAATCGAACTCTTACTACTTTCGCCACTCCTGAGCATATCCAGGGTGAAGCTATTGAGGTAAGCACCAGTTAACGGGTGGTTAAATACATCTACGGCCTTACCTTGGGCATCCCATATCAGCAGATTTTCTACCAGGTTAGGCCGTGCAATAGTAGGATTTGTAGGCTGAGCATCGCTTACCAGAACAAACACTCCATTCACATGCGGTTGCAGGTAAATATGGTGATGCTTCATCTTTTGAGTTTTGGTCAACGAGTCGTATTTCGAGCGGCCCGGTGATATCAGATAGGGCAGTACGTTTTGCTCCAATTTTGCTGAGCGGGTGATGGTATAGCCGTTAAATTTATCACCTTTACGCTCCGCCAGCGCTTTTTCTTGTTCCTGATAAGCATATGAATCGACGATATTAAATTGCGCTGGGCCAATCAGGCGCGGCACGCGGGAGCTGTTATAGGTGGTAAGCAGCACATCTGCTGTGTGGTCGTAGAGATAGAAGCTTTTATCGAATAATTTCTTTAGTCGTCCCAGAGCTGGATGATCAACAGATAGATACTCGAATTCACCTTCAGCGATCCCGGTATCAACCACCCTAAGTTGGCCGCGCTCTATTTTTAGTTCAACATATCCAAGCAGGGAGAGATAGCTTTTTGTTTTGCGTACTGAATAGGCGGTATAGTGCCCATCCGCCAATTCTGGCAGTGGTATGTTATGTTGATTGAGTAAGCTCTCTTTGAACCATAGTTCAGTTTTTGTTCGGCGTACCTTACTTTTCAATAAGGTAACTGCTGACTTGAGACGACTGTGTGGTTTCGTCAGTTCGATTTCGTATTGTGCAGGGTTGCTTACCAATTGTTCATTAATAAAATCAATCGCATCCAGCAACTTACGATCAATATTCATTCCTTGTAAAACCACAGGCACCGGTTGCTGATTTAGCCACCCTTGCAAACGATCTAGCTTAAGCTGGGTATAGGTATCCCAGTTGAGTTCAGGCTGTTTTCGGGCGTCGTCAAAGGCTGCATAGAAATCATTGTACTCAACAGATTCATTCTCTTGCTGCCGGATGCTGTTGCTTCGTTCTTCCTCTACCGCATTGAGTACCAGAATAGATGTATTGGCAGGCAGCTCAGCAAATCCGGTTTGTCGGGAATGCTTAAGCGATGCAAGAGGCCAGAGTTGATACCCAGGGAACTGGTTGGCTAATGCATCAAAGAAATAAGCTTCTTGCGTGACGCTGAATTCGACGCCGTTATTAACCACCAACAGCGTATTAGCCAGCTGTTGATCGAGGTCGGTAGCAAACTGATTGACCTCGTGTGTAGCCTGAAATGGGATAGGTTGATGGGGGATCTCTAGTTCACTGAGGCGCTCGCTGGCAGCATTCATGACCACGTTATAGGTATAGGCCTGGCATTCGCCATAGCCGCTGCGCTCACGAAAAAAATCCAGTTTGCTATCACGGGCATCAAGTTTGCGCCGAGCTTTAAGCCGACGATTATCGATGTTAAACCACACGCTGGTATCATCCAGGGATAGGTGCATCTCATCCGCCGGTTCGACCAGGAATTTTCGTTTGTGCAAGGTAAAAGCGAGTTCATTATATTCTGAGGCATAAATGTCGAGCTCAAAGGCTTCCATCACCCCGGTGCCTTTTTTTTGTGTGACGGGCTGACTCAGACGAGCGTTAAGGTAAAGCGTTGAGTTGAAGTAAGTCGGCGATACCGAAAAGCGCTCACTGGCTTTTTCCAGCATTACCATTTTCAAATGCAGGCTAAATAATCCCTGAATCAGGCGAGATAGGTCATGATTTTCAGCGGTGAGTTGCTGACAAAGCGTTTCAATACGTTCTGCCAACGTCCTATGAGCCTGACTGTTCGGGTTAGTTGCAGGCGCCAGGAAAAAAAAGACGTGATGGTAATTTGGTAAGCAATGCAGTTCATATTTTACCTCCTGCCCGGCCTCCAGCCCAAGCTTCTGCCGCACGCAAGATTTTACCTCCTGATGAATTCGCGCATAGTAATCAGCGGATTTTTCTTTTCGCTCTTTAGTAAAGCGCTGAACCATAAAGTCTATCGTATAGATATTAGATACAGGGTCCAATAGACGCTGGATGGTCGTCAGCTGATCTTCTTCAAGCTTGATCAAATTGGTTCGGGCAATCGGAGTATCCGTCAGTTCATTCAAATTAGGGATCATGAGACTTTTCCTTTAGTCGGCAACTTTTCTACACCCAGCAGGTTTAGTAACATTGGGTTAATGTCCAATGTCATGCTCAGTTTCGAATTTTCCAGAGCTCGTCCGCTCTCTCGATTTTTGGGCTGATAGTACTGATAGTCGGTTTGCAACAGGTTAAGGTAGTGGATCGTGTGATCCACGTTATCTTGCCACATCAGATTATTGGGGTTCTGGCTGTAGGCGACGTTCAGATAGACAAATCGAATGCGTTCGTAACGGCCTGACAGCACAGCCTTAAGCTGTTTCTGTCCCTCTGTATCCGCCTTTTGGCTGGTGATATTACGGATCTGGCGAATCTTGTTGTTGCTTTTCTCAAGCGTTTCTTCTGCCCGCGTTAAATCATCTAACTGCGTCGCCCAGCGTTTAACGTCGATGCAGAGCAGGTCGTTACCCACTTCAATAAAGCGGTCAAAAAACTCATATACTAGCGGTTCAAGGCGTTCAAACACCTGTTGATCAGAAAGTGGGGTAACGCCATAGCTTTTTAGCACTTTATCGAAGAGATATTCACCGACATTGCCTTTGAGCAACGGAACTAGCCTGGGGTTGGGTACCCATTTTTTGAATGCCGTTTCCTGGATGTTGTCACATTCACGAATCAACTCGCCGACCAGGTTGCCGGGGGTAAAATCGACATCGTTTCTATACTGCGGAAAGAGGGTGAGCTCAGGCCGGTACTCTCTTGCGCCGCCAGCGAAATCCGACAGGGCGGAATAATCTCTGTGGACAAGTCCATCCGGGCCGCGTTTGTGGCAAAGTAAAATAGTTTGATTGCCCTGATGGCGGTCGATAAACAGGGCGTGGTGGATTGATTGCATTTGCCGATTGGCGGCATACAAGGAATTAGCCTGAAGTTTTTCCAGCCAACGCATGGGATCGGTAAAGGAGTCAGAATCGCGGAGTAAATTACACAATTCGAGATATTCAAGGTTGCCGGCGCGTACCTGATTTATCCAGTCGGTTTTCAGGACTCGCTTATGAACAGCATCGATGCGGCGACCATTTTCTACGATAGCCTGTTCAAACGCATACCGCTGTTCTGCATCTCTAAATGACTGGTTCTGACTCAGCTTTTCGCACTCCTCCATTAGGCGGTGGTTAAGCAAGGACATGCTTTCTGATACTACCTCGTTACCGCTATCTTCACTGAGAGCGGCGAACTGGAATGCAACATTACGGAACACATCGCGGGGTAAAAAGATTTCTGTTTTCAATAGAGTGTCGCGACGCTCGACTCGCCCTACGGCCTGCACGACGACTTTGAATAAGCTCATATCATGTTCGGCCATTAACAGGCGATAGTTTTCGCCGTGGGCGAAATTAACGTTGAAATCGGCCAGCTTGTGGACGGTAATATCGTCATCAGCGTAGTGTTTAAGCACGGTAACGTAGTTAGGTAATGTATTAAGGTTGCCGCTGTTGTCCTTTACTTCGCTGTAAAACGAGGAGTTGATGAGCACTAAGCGCTCAAAATCGACATCCAGACGTGGTGCATTGATATCATTAATATCGCCGTCATGGTATTTCACAAAGTAGTTGAGGCCGGTGCCTGCACTTTTGTAGCTGCTCATAAATACCAGTACGGTATTGCTGTTCTTAAGATAGGTTTCTTGCCTAATATCTTCGACATTAGCCAGTGGTGAATCGAAAAAGACCAAATGGACTGTGTGACGCCCTTTGAATGGGATAAAGGTCAGGATCTGGTCATGTTTCTTATCGTTATCCGTTTTTTCATCGCACCGGGAGTGCATACCGTACTGCTGACGCCAGGCTGATTGATGAGTGCGCCAGGCGCTGATAAAGGCCCGCTTAAATGTCCCTGAAAGGGACAAAATCAGGCTGTTTTTACCCTCGTAGGCGGCAAGCAATAACGCTTCAAGTTCCCGCTGGTACTGACGCCGTTTATAGGTATTTTTCAGGTCGTACTCCAGCGGTTTCTTAAGCGCGTCGAAAAAGTTGTCATACGTCCTGCGATAGATCTCACAATTTTGGTAGATATCGGTCAATTTTAACTGCTTATCATCGAACACCCTGAAGTCGACGTTGCGGATACTGGCTCTCAACGCGCGTAGTGCTCTAAGCGTATCGATATCTGTTTTTTTACGTTCAATGACTCGATAGCCAAGGTCACGGCTATAGCGCTCCAGGAAGTGACGATTGAAGTTACCGTTTTTGGTGTGGCTAAAACCACTGGTGGCGCTAAGTCCAATCACTTTATTGTGCGTGCCCGTTAATAAACGTAGCAGCATAGCTTCAGGCAACTCTTGTACCAGATCCATCTCAAACGCCAGAATAATTGTACGCTCGGCTCCACTGTTCACGTAATTGAGTTCAACTATCGGCGTCATCGTGAATACGGTTTTGGGTTGCAGATAAGTGTAGAAATGATCAATCAACAAGTTTTTATCGGTGGTGCGATCGAAGATATGTCGCACCACTCCTGCTACATTATTGGCTGCGTCAACAAATTGGCCCAAAGGTGTATTCTGGCTGCTGGAGTTATCCTGGCCACCATTTTTTACCCAGCGCTTAAAGTGTCGGTTGGTGATATCAGAACAGGCGGCGAGGACGACGGAGACCAATTGGAACAGATCGTGCAGTGTGGGATTGGTGTCGCTGGCATCATTTTCGACTTCGTAATATAGCTCGGTGCGCGTTATGTCGCCTTCGCTGTTGCGCATACGAATGCGTTTCAGCCCCTCTTCATTAACGTACATTTTGGGGTTAAAACTGAACACATTCCGGGTAATGGAAATGATGCGTTCGGCGGCGTCGCCGTTAACTTCGAATGCTCCTAACTGGTCGCGAAACATCTCCAGGATCGAGCCCAGCGTCGTACCGGGTGATAATTCGCACTTTTTCGCCAGTAGGTCTCGAAGGATGGTGATGAATTTGACCATCTCTTGCTCAAAGGTCGTTTGCGCTTCTTTGGGCTTTTTCCGGCGCTCCAGGCTGAGTACCGCATTGTGAATACGTCCCGCGACAGAGATAACATGCGCCAGATTATTTTCCTGTGTGATTAGCTTTACATGGCATGTTTCTTCAAGACGGGTGTAGGCTTCATGTAGTTCATCAATGATTACCGTAAAGCGAATATTTTTCTGGCGAAAAGGGCAGTCTGGATTACGTCTGAAGTGTTCATCACGAAGATAAGCAACCTGCCCGGAATGGCCAGCTGCCGCAACGGTGCTGATCTGTGGATCTTTGGGAGCCAGCTTGCCACCAATCAGCAAGTCGAAACCTACGGACTCAAAATGCACGCCTTCACCTCGCTGACGAGGCGCCAGTCGGTAAGTTGATGTGTCGAACTTATTTGTAGTCATTAATAGCACCGACGGGCGGTACTGGCAAACTTCGAAAGGCAATACCTGTTTGATAAGCTCGAAGTAGACTTCGTGTACGCTTAGTTCAGACTTGCTTGGTTTTCGTGCTGTCTCCGCGTGTTGCATTCGCTCTTGGCGCGCCTGGAGCCCGCGACGAATGTACTCTTTAATGGAAGCTTTTTCACTATCTGGTCCAAATAGTAATTTACAGGCTGACTCAATCGTATTGCGGATACTATGACGACAGTTTTTTAGCTGCTCTTCAAGAATTTCTCTTTCGTAGTTGTTATCCTGAGAACCGTATGTTGTCAGCTTTTTTAACTGCTCTTCACAGCGATCAATTTGTGAGACATGGTAATTGAGCGAACACATTGCGCTGCCAATATATTTGCTACCTTTCGCCCCTTCGTACCACTGAATATAGCGGTCGCGATTTTTCAGGCCCGTGGCCCAGTCCATAAAGTCGAGATCGGCAATATCCTTACGAGAGAGAACGCAAATGAATTCGCCGCCAGAAGCCAGAATTTTATCTTTCTGGCTGCTATCCAGGTCGATTTGTGATTTTTGCGGCGACATGAACAGCAGGTTGGTAAAGCCACCTTCGGGAAACAGATCATCTGACTTTTGTTTTTTGGCGAAACACTCCAGATATTCGACATACCCTTGAATTACGCCATAACTTTTGCCAAACCCCGTGCCATCGGAACTGAAGATGACCTCCGCGCCATCACGTTCATGCACGTGGTAAAGTTGAGAAACTTGGGCGCGGCAAGCGTTAATATCTTCAACCAGCGTTATGTCAGGAATTTGCCTGGAGATGAGATCTTGCAGATTATTATTGATAGTTATCTCTCCCACACGCTCACACTCACGGTAACTATTGATGGTTATTTGGCTGCTTTCGAGCAGAATCTTTTCCACTTGCATGGGAGCAAGATGCAAGGCTGTTGCAATTTCATTGATAGTATCTGATAGAGGTTCGTGTGGATTGCTAATCGTGAAGTGGTTTAGTACTGCTGCAACGGTATCTGGATGCAATGCTTTTCTGAGAGTGGGGAAGGTGAGGCTGTAATCGTATAGCGCCAAATCATTGTTTATCAGACAGCGAAACAGCTGTTTAGTGGGATCGCCTCCAGGACGGCTGGCAAATCCCAGGATTTTTGCCTGTTCGAGTCGATACAACAATGCTGCAGCATCGCGATCAGGTGAGTCAAATGCATCGTGAAGCTGCTGGCTAAATGGCATTGTGGCATTCAGCCGGTTATGGCTGACCAACGCGGAAAAGTGCTGACGTACCAAGGTAAGCAGCTTACAATCTTCCTTTATAGTCCAGTTTTTTCTCATTCTTCTTCCCCTTAATATAAATGCACCTGCAACCACTCAGCCAAACGCTCAACGTCAAAACCCGTAATCCATACTCCCACGCCAAAAACGTCTTCGATAAATATTCATCATATTTTCGAGGCACTTTTCAGAGATGCTCTTGGCAAGACGGGACTCAGGGGGTAAACCTTCCTGTAGTAAATTGCTTAGCGTCTGCTTAACTTTCCCGAGCGTATTTTTTCAACTACGGCAGCAAATGAGACGGTCTTAAAACCGTGCAGGATAGGCCATATCTACAACGTGTTTACTACTTGAGCACACATTGTGATATGGCAGTCACCTTTCCGACAAATGGTGAACCGTCCCTGACGAACAACAACATTAACGCATATCTCTTCATCGCCTGATCAAAGTAGCTGCCAACTATTATGATCTTACCCAGCAATAGTGGACACGCGGCTAAGTGAGTAAACTCTCAGTCAGAGGTGACTCACATGACAAAAACA
>ENA-OQIN01000561-OQIN01000561.1-human-gut-metagenome-genome-assembly--contig:-NODE-561-length-26213-cov-5.008303_pt1 | contig 26213 bp, 25 predicted proteins | sample MGYA00242581_ERZ504746 | MGnify/ENA primary metagenome ERZ504746 (study PRJEB26092, sample SAMD00036436) | human gut metagenome | host: Homo sapiens | study: EMG produced TPA metagenomics assembly of...
CGCCCGCGATGGATATGAACCAAACTGTCTCACGACGTTTTGAACCCAGCTCGCGTACCACTTTAATGGGCGAACAGCCCAACCCTTGGAACCTACTCCAGCCCCAGGATGTGATGAGCCGACATCGAGGTGCCAAACCTCCCCGTCGATATGAACTCTTGGGAGAGATTAGCCTGTTATCCCCAGGGTAGCTTTTATCCGTTGAGCGATGGCCCTTCCACGCGGTACCACCGGATCACTAAGCCCGACTTTCGTCTCTGCTCGACTTGTCTGTCTCGCAGTCAAGCTCCCTTCTGCCTTTGCACTCTTCGATCGGTTTCTGTCCGATCTGAGGGAACCTTTGGGCGCCTCCGTTACACTTTCGGAGGCGACCGCCCCAGTCAAACCGCCCGCCTGAGATTGTCCGGAAGGTCGTTACTCTTTCCGTTAGAATCTCAGCAACAGAAGGGTGGTATCCCAACAGCGGCTCCGCATATGCCAAAGCACATACATCTACGCCTCCCACCTATCCTGTGCATCTCTCACCGAGATTCCGTCTCAAGTTGCAGTAAAGCTCCATGGGGTCTTTCTGTCCAGTCGCGGGTAACCTGCATCTTCACAGGTATTTCAATTTCACCGGGCCCCTCGTTGAGACAGTGCCCAAATCATTACGCCTTTCATGCGGGTCGGAACTTACCCGACAAGGAATTTCGCTACCTTAGGACCGTTATAGTTACGGCCGCCGTTCACTGGGGCTTCAGTTCGAACCTTCGCTTGCGCTAAGCTCTCTCCTTAACCTTCCAGCACCGGGCAGGCGTCAGCACCTATACTTCAGCTTTCGCTTTCGCAGGCACCTGTGTTTTTGGTAAACAGTTGCTTGGGCCTTGTTTCTGCCACCCTTTTCTGTTCTGACCGTTTCGTGTCTTCGCATACTCAGGGTCATCCTTCTCCCGAAGTTACGGATGCAATTTGCCGAGTTCCTTAACGAGGGTTTTCCCGCGCACCTTAGGATTCTCTCCCCGCCTACCTGTGTCGGTTTCGGGTACGGGTGCCGTCAGTCTCATTAGGAGTTTTTCTTGGCAATTGGGATCCATGAGTTCCCGAATCTTTCAATTCAGTCCCCATCATATCTCGGCTTTCAGAAACGGGGTTTTCCCTCCGTCTCAACCTACCTACTTAGACGCGCTCTTCCAGCCGCGCGCTCATGTGCCCTCTTGCGTCGCTCCATCACTCAAACAACTGACGCCAGTACAGGAATTTCAACCTGTTGTCCATCGCCTACGCTTTTGTGCCTCGGCTTAGGTCCCGACTAACCCTGAGTCGACGATCGTTGCTCAGGAACCCTTAGGCTTTCGGTGGAAAGGATTCTCACCTTTCTTTTCGATACTCATACCGGCATTCTCTCTTCCTGCCAGTCCACGGCTCCTTACGGTACCGCTTCACCCCGACAGGAACGCTCCCCTACCCATTGACTTGCGTCAATGCCAAAGCTTCGGTTCCGTGCTTGAGCCCCGGACATTTTCGGCGCAGCGTCTCTCGACCAGTGAGCTATTACGCACTCTTTAAATGGTGGCTGCTTCTGAGCCAACATCCTGGTTGTTTCGGAAATGCCACATCCTTTGCCACTTAGCACGGCATTTGGGACCTTAGCTGTTGATCTGGGCTGTTTCCCTTTTGACCACGGATCTTATCATTCGTAGTCTGACTCCCGGGGATAATTGCAGCCATTCGGAGTTTGACTGGGTTTGGTAACCGGGTAGGTCCCTCTCCTGATCAGTGCTCTACCGCCTGCAATCTTCCCCCGAGGCTAGCCCTAAAGCTATTTCGGGGAGAACCAGCTATCTCCACGTTCGATTGGAATTTCACCCCTACCCACACCTCATCTTAGATCTTTTCAACGATCATAAGTTCGGTCCTCCACACATTTTTACCTGTGCTTCAACCTGGACATGGGTAGATCACTGTGGTTTCGGGTCTGCGCCATCCAACTTGTCGCCCTGTTCAGACTCGCTTTCGCTTCGGCTCCGCATTTCCTGCTTAACCTCGCTGGACCGCGCAACTCGCCGGTTCATTCTTCAATAGGCACGCCGTCGACCTGATATATATACGGTCTTCGACTGCTTGTAAACATACGGTTTCAGGTTCTATTTCATTCCCCTCCCGGGGTGCTTTTCACCTTTCCCTCATGGTACTATGCGCTATCGGTCGATACCTGTGTTTTGCCTTGGAGGGTGGTCCCCCCTGCTTCCCACGGGATTTCTCGTGTCCCGCGGTACTCTGGATTCTGTCTCTTTATCGCGCGTTTTCGCCTACCAGGCTCTCACTGTCTTTGGCCCTGTTTCCCAACAGGTTCGGCTAACTCTCTTTAAAGCTATGACAGTCCTCAACCCCGGTGGAGTTTCCTCCTCCGGTTTGGGCTTCTGCCCCGTTCGCTCGCCGCTACTTGGGGTATCTCACTTGATTTCTTTTCCTCTGGTTACTTAGATGTTTCAGTTCGCCAGGTGCCCTTCTCATACTCTATGGTATGGATGACGGTGCATCACCACCGCCGGGTTGCCCCATTCGGAAATCTGCGGGTCAATGGATATTTGCTCCTCTCCGCAGCTTATCGCAGCTGATTGCGTCCTTCTTCGGCAGGTATCGCCAAGGCATCCGCCGTATGCTCTTATTATCTTAACTTACGTTAAGTCACCTTGACCTTTTTGGTTTGTTAGTTTCCTTCAGTGCGTAGAAATTTCTCTTTTGTGAAATCTTTCTACGTTCTTCTTCTATATAGTTTTCAAGGAACAGTCTTGTCTCTCCTGATTCTAAAATCAGGTTGGTGGAGACGAGGAGAATCGAACTCCTGACCCCCTGCTTGCAAGGCAGGTGCTCTCCCAGCTGAGCTACGCCCCCATGGCCTTTTATCTTGCCGCGGGCTGCTGATCTTTCGATCTGTCCCGCACCTGATAAAGACTTCGGTTGATTTCTTTTTTTCTGTCCGTCCGGCATAGGCCCTCAGGTAAAAAAAAGATGGTGGGCCTAACTAGACTTGAACTAGTGACCTCACGCTTATCAGGCGTGCGCTCTAACCAGCTGAGCTATAGGCCCTTTTTGAGAGAATGGTTCTCTCAAAACCAAACAGTACAGCGTTCGTGCGATGTCCGACCTAAGCGACTCCTGCATTTCTGCAGGCTTGTCTCCTTAGAAAGGAGGTGATCCAGCCGCACCTTCCGATACGGCTACCTTGTTACGACTTCACTCCAATCATTGGTTCCACCTTAGACGGCTGGCTCCTTGCGGTTACCCCACCGGCTTCGGGTGTTTCCAACTCTCATAGTGTGACGGGCGGTGTGTACAAGGCCCGGGAACGTATTCACCGCGGTATGCTGACCCGCGATTACTAGCGATTCCGCCTTCACGCAGGCGGGTTGCAGCCTGCGATCTGAACTGAGGGCTTGTTTTTGAGGTTCGCTCCGGATCGCTCCTTCGCTGCTCTTTGTTAAAGCCCATTGTAGTACGTGTGTAGCCCAAGTCATAAGGGGCATGATGACTTGACGTCATCCCCGCCTTCCTCCGCATTGTCTGCGGCAGTCTCTCCTGAGTCCCCACCATTGCGTGCTGGTAACAGAAGATAGGGGTTGCGCTCGTTGCGGGACTTAACCCAACATCTCACGACACGAGCTGACGACAGCCGTGCACCACCTGTTTTCTCGTCTCCCGAAGGAGAACTCCCTGTTTCCAGGGATTGCGATCAATGTCAAGACTTGGTAAGGTTCTTCGCGTTGCGTCGAATTAAACCACATACTCCACCGCTTGTGCGGGCCCCCGTCAATTCCTTTGAGTTTTAGCCTTGCGGCCGTACTTCCCAGGCGGGATACTTATTGTGTTAGCTCCGGCACAGAAGGGGTCGATACCTCCTACACCTAGTATCCATCGTTTACGGCGTGGACTACCAGGGTATCTAATCCTGTTTGCTCCCCACGCTTTCGCGCCTCAGCGTCAGTTGTCGTCCAGAAAGCCGCCTTCGCCACTGGTGTTCTTCCTAATCTCTACGCATTTCACCGCTACACTAGGAATTCCGCTTTCCTCTCCGATACTCCAGCCTCCCAGTTTCCATCCCCTCATGGGGTTGAGCCCCACGCTTTTAAGATGGACTTAAAAGGCCGCCTGCGCGCGCTTTACGCCCAATAATTCCGGACAACGCTTGCCACCTACGTATTACCGCGGCTGCTGGCACGTAGTTAGCCGTGGCTTTCTCTTTCGGTACCGTCACTTCGCATGGATATTAGCCATGCGCTCTTTCGTCCCGAATAACAGAGCTTTACAACCCGAAGGCCTTCATCACTCACGCGGCGTTGCTCCATCAGGCTTTCGCCCATTGTGGAAGATTCCCCACTGCTGCCTCCCGTAGGAGTCTGGACCGTGTCTCAGTTCCAGTGTGGCCGTTCATCCTCTCAGACCGGCTACTGATCGTTGGTTTGGTGGGCCGTTACCCCGCCAACTGCCTAATCAGACGCAAACCCCTCTTCAGGCGATAGCTTCTTCGAGAGGCCATCCTTTCTTCCTTATCCCATGCGGAACCAGGAACGTATTCGGTATTAGCAGTCGTTTCCGTCTGTTGTCCCCATCCTGAAGGCAGGTTGTTTACGCGTTACTCACCCGTTTGCCACTGAATCTCAAGAAGCAAGCTTCTCAAAATCCCGTTCGACTTGCATGTGTTAAGCACGCCGCCAGCGTTCGTCCTGAGCCAGGATCAAACTCTCCATGATAGATTGTTTGTTCGGCTCGATTTCTTGTCTTGCCTCAAATTTCTTAACGGTTCTATCTTGCGATAGTCCGTACATCGGCACTAATTGTTCGCTGTGCTGTTCAGTTTTCAAAGAACCATCGCCGCTTTGTGCGACTTGATTATGTTACCATAACACGAGGAATTTGTCAAAGAATTTTTTTCATTTTTTTGTTGAATTATTGTTCCTCAACTCTCTCACGTGCTTAATTATTATATCAATTATTCTATCCCCAGTCAACCATTAATTTCAAAGCTGAACCAAAGCCGCAAATGCATGCAGGCAGTGTATAAACTCTATATACGCAGTTCCTCTTGGCTCACTTTGCAAAAAACATCCGTCTATAGTACAGTAATCATAAATTCCGCAGTTTGCTCCGCCAGCCGGCAGTTATGCAGAGCTGCTTTCTCAGAAAGGTGTGAACCGTCCGCTATGACAGAATTGATCAAAGAGCAAATTTTTTCCGCAAATACTGAATACATCAGAAACCGCAGCATACATACTAAGCCCAGTCCGAAATTTTCCATCCTTACCTGTATGGATTCCCGTATGGATCCTGTCAAATTTGCAGGACTTGGAGAAAATGCATTTGTTGTCAGAAATGCAGGAGGCCGCGCCACAGAAGATGCTGTCCGCTCTCTGAGCATATCTTACAAGCTTCTGGGCAGCCGTGAATGGTTTGTGATTCACCATACTGACTGCGGCATGGGGCATATTTCCGAACTGTCTCTCTCCCGTCTTTTTGAAAACAGTCTGGAACCTGCCGTACAGACCGGGCATGACTGGAAAAACACACAGGAAGAAGGAGGATCCTATCAAGGACATGCCATGCGGTTTTACACCTTCTCTGATCCGGTGGAAAGTTTGATTGAAGATATACGTATCCTCCGCTCCCATCCCCTGGTCTCTTCCCATATTCCCATTTATGGATGTCTTTATGATATTGAGACTGGAAAACTCAGTGAAATCAAAGAGGCTTCCCGCGCAGGAGCTCCCCGCTGATAAAAATAAGATCCCGTGCATTGCTTTATACTGCATGCAGGGATCTTATTTTATTTCCGTGAGGAAAAAGGCTTCTCTGCAAAAAGGGATGCTGTCATACGCGCCATTTTTTCTCCGTCAAATCCTCCGTAAATCCGTTCCATGGCCCCGCGTGTAACCAGCCATACCTTTCCCGCATGCCGGCATTCATATGCCTGCATGCGGGCGGCCCGGTGCCCCGATCCGGCAGCCGCGCTCCTTACATCTCCGGAAGGTCTGTTCCATAATTCAGCTGCTTCTATAGAAGAGAAAACAAATAGAAGCGGATTGACTAAAAATATTTTTTCCGTCCGTCCGGACGCTTTATCCAACAAACTCTTCCTGACAAGCACCGACGTACCTGACCGGCGGATATGGCCGCCCGCCGAATTTTCCTCCATCCCTCTGCCGCATATATCTTCCACCTGCTGTTCTGACATTCCATACAATCCGCAGGCTTCCTGAAGCGTGCAGACTCCGTCCAGCGGACACTCTTCTTTTGCCTCCCTATAATCTGCCAGATCCGGAGAAATATCCGCTGCTTCGCACACCTGAAGCCCTTCTGCCGAAACAGTCACTGCCATTCCTACGGGAAGTCTTTTCCATTCCATATAAGCCTGCTTCGTCAGCAGAAACTTTCTCTCCGCCGCCTGTCCCTTGGGGAAGGGATCGCTTCTCTTTGTCATCTCAGCCCGAAAGATAAAAAGATTTTGCCCCTCCACCTGCCAGGCCAGAAACGGCGGCGGCAGACGGCGTGACAGATACGCTTCATAAGCAGCCCCTCCCTCGCGGTCACTGACATCTTTATGCAGCCATATCTTTAACATAACTTGCCCCTCCTCTGCTGTGTTTTACATGCTGCCCCAAAGCCTTTGCTTATACAAAACATCTGTTTAAATTCATGACTGCTCTCTGAGCAAAAATGAAGGGGCCCCATGATGAAAGAAGGAGGAATCCGCTTCCCCGGAAAAAACCTGCGGAGCCTCTCCCGGATTCAGCATCCGCACATAAATCTCAGGCGCGCCCTGCCGTGGGATTTTAACTATCCATTCCGCCATAGTCCGCTCTGTGCCCGGTCCCAGCCCTGTCCTGAAAATACTGTTTTCAGGACCGTCATGACGGTCCTGGCTGAAAAGCATAAATTCCTGCATTGTATATGGACGGGGAGTCTGATCAAGAAGCTGACCGATACGGCGGTCTCTGGCAGTACTGCTTGCCCCGTCAAAACGGTTAAGCACCTGCATGGAACTCATTTTATAATGATTCGTATGATGAAGCGTACCATTTTTTATTTTTTTTACTGCAGTCATACCGCCGGGACCAATTTCTACCTCTGCAGTCTCAGTCCGGTCTGCCAGCATAAGAAACTGGGGACCGAGGAAAAGAGCTTTCTGCTTCAGCGCCTCCTCCACCGTCCCGCACCGGCTGAGCAGTTTCTCATACAATCCATGGGTATATACCATTCCCCGTCTTTCCTGTTTCGGTATGGAAGACGCTGCCGCTCCCACCACAGCCAGTCCTTTTTCATTTACTCCCGCTTTGAGACTCATACGGTCTCCTTTTGTTTCATAAATTCCAAAATAAGAGTAACCTTTTTCCGGTACGGTCAAACGAAGCACCTGCTGATGATCCGGAATACGGTCTCTGTTTTTGGCCAAAATCGTTCCTCCGCCCTCCGCAGCTGTTCCTGCCGCTGCCCATAGCGTACACGCATGGACAGACTGCAATGGGAGGCATACCGCAAGCAGTACACCTGCCAAAAATTTTTGTAATTTCATGCTCCGTCCTCCTCCCCTTTCTCTCCCCAGTATATCACCCCGTCTTTTATCTGTTGCCTAAATAAATTCTTCCATATATAAAGATTTTTTTATGATAGCACATATAGTTGAATATTCAACTATATGTGCTATCATAAAAAAAGGAGGAGTCATGGAACAAAACATTCTGCACAGCCGGATATTAAGAAAAATAGGGGCCATCGCCCGATATATCCAGATGATCAATGATACACATTTTCGGACTTTAGGCTTGGAAAAGGGACAATTTATTTTCCTGACCCGCATTTATGAAAATAAAGGAATTACGCAAATCCGCTTATCCTGTCTGCTTCATGTAGACAAAGGAACTACCGCAAAAGCCGTCAGGAAAATGGAAGAAAAAAATTTGATCATCCGTCAGCGTGATCAATCAGACCGGCGTATTCTGCATCTTTATCCGACAGACCGGGGCTGTCTTCTATATCATCTGATCCTCAAAGAGGAAAATAGAAATATAGCGCTGTTTTGGGAAGGAATTCCGCCGGAAGACCAAAAAATTGCAGAACGTGTCTTGACCAGTTATACTGCAAAAATAACTTCATCCCGGACATCTCCCTGAGACATTTCCCCATCATGTACAAAGAAAGGATTTTCATTATGAATCATAACATGGCCATCAGTGAATACCGCCCCTCTTATGAATCAGAAGTCATACGCCTGATTCTCACTATTCAGCAGGAAGAATTTCAGCTTCCTGTATCTGCCGCAGATCAGCCCGACCTGCAGAATATTCCTTCTCTATATCAAAAGAACGGAAATTTCTGGGTTGCTTTATACAATGGCCGCCCCGTAGGTACTCTTGGCTTGCTTTTACTGGATAATCATCAGGCGGCTCTTCGGAAAATGTTTGTAAAAAAAAATTTCCGCGGCCCTTCTTTCGGCGCTGCTTCCTCGCTCATGAACCAGGCCGTCAGCTGGGCGGAGTCCCATCAGATCACCGATCTGTTTCTGGGTACCGCCGATGCCTTCCGCCGGGCTCATCACTTTTATGAAAACCATCACTTCCAGCAGATATCCAGAGAAAATCTCCCACCCCGTTTCTCTGCCATGAAAATTGATACCCGTTTTTATCATCGTCACATTGATTGATATCCTTCTGATAAAGACCTTCAATAAAAAAGCTTCCCGGTTCATTGAATATCCTTCACATAAAAGATGCCCTCTTGGGACGGATCCGCAGATCCGTCCCAAGAGGACATCTTTTTAATAAAACACACTGTATTCTCCGCAGTTTTACATCAATCATCCGCAGCATCAGTTTCTTGTCCGCAGCAGCCATGACCCGGACAGGAAAATAAACTGATTTCCCGGTCCGCTGCAGACGGCATGGGTCTGTCTGTAATAACCGCATGGGGCGGGAGACCGCCGCAAAGCACAGGAGAAACAGGGTTGTGGAAAAATACCGGCATTTTCTCCTGATGAGTTCTTCGGCTGGCATAACAATAAAGACATCCGTGCCGACAGGAATCATAGGTCCCTATATCAACGCTGACCATACAGCGGCATAAATCACGCTGTCCCGGATCCTTGCGGTAACGGACCGGGAATCCGCATACTTTTCCGACATCTTCCGGATCTATGCAGGCTGCATCCATACAGCCTGCAATGCCCTGCAGACACGGTTCACAGCATGCCCCCAGTTTGATATGATGACGTTCTGCAGAAACGGCAAATCCCGCTGCAGCGGTTCTTTTATCAGTATCATTCGGAACAAGGACTCCCATTGATTTCATCACTGACTGGATATGCGGATACATATCCAGAAAACTAAACAGGCAGCGGTCCGTATATCCTTCCATCTGTTCTGCCAGCTCTTCAAAGGCCTGCATATGATATGCCACCGGCATGTCTTCTGTTACAATGACCGGGTCATACCTCCATATCACTCTTTCCCGTCCGACAACTGATGATAACCGGCGGAATACTGACACCATTTCTCTTTTTTCAGGTACATTTCCCTCCCACACGCCGCCGTAAGGAGTGATCGTAAATTCAAAATAAAAAGGAATGCCTCTTTTCTCTATTTCAGGAAGACAGGGAAGAAAAGGCTCTGGATTTTTGCTCCAGAAAACAATACATTCGGCCGCCTGGGAGTCAAGACGGACACGGCTGAAGTGCAGCGGATTATGGGGATTGGGGATCAGCGCAAATCCCTCCCTGATCCGGTTCATAAACCATGGACCGTAAAACGCAGGTATATCCGTTCTCCTGCTGGCACTGACAATCATTCTGCAAACCGCCTTTCTCCAATCCCCGCTGCCGGGCATATCCTGTCATTTTCCTATGCCGGCAGGCCTTTCTGTTCTCAATATCCGCACAGTTTTATAAATGCATTTTTTCTGCAGGAATTCCTTCCACTGCAAGCAGCTTGATTTTTTTGTCAATTCCGCCCGAATATCCGGTAAGCCGTCCTCCGGCCCCGATAATACGGTGACAAGGGATGAAAATCGGTATCGGATTTCGTCCCACTGCCTGTCCCACTGCACGGGGTGAAGTACGGTGTTCCCGGTCTTCTTTATTCAGTCTTTCAGCAATACTCCCATACGTAATCATTTGTCCATATGGAACCCGGCTTATTTGCTTCCATACACGTTTTTGAAAAGCTGTCCCCTCCGGCCTGCAGGGTATTGAAAATGCCGGTTCTCCTCCCTGGAAATAAATACGAAGCCATTTTGCCGCTTTGTGCAAAACGGGAATTTTTTCAGCTTCTGTTCCATATATTCCGGAAATGCCATCACGTTTCAATCTGCCGATTTCCAATTCCGTAATATTTTCTCCGTCACTGCACAGTGTAAGATTTCCCAATGGGGAAGACTGCTCCAGATAATATTTCATAAACATTCTCCATTTTTGTCCGTCAATCCTGAAAAAACGTCTTTTCTGCCAGTAAATATCCAGTAATCAGAACCCCTGCTTCTGTCAATCCTCTTTCATCCATTTCATCAAACCGGGATTTTATGGGACTGTCTATATCCAGAACCCCGAGAAATATGTCTCCTTTTTTCAAAGGAATAACAATTTCCGACCGTGAAGCCAGGTCGCACGCAATATGATTAGTACAGGCATGCACATCATCAACCCGCTGAACCGCACCCGTAACAGCCGCCGTCCCGCATACCCCCTGTCCGGCATCAATTTCCGTCTGCGCCGGCTTTCCCTGAAACGGTCCGAGAACGAGACGTCCTTTTTTCCACAGATAAAATCCGCACCAGTTAATATCCTGTAAAAATAAATTCAGTATAGCTGAGGAATTCGCCAAAAAAGCACAGTCATCGCCACCCTCTCCGGCCGCCTTGGACAGTTCCTTCTTGATATATCCATACATTTCATCCTTCTTCAGACCCTTAGGTACCGTAATATTCATATTTTTCCCTTTCGTTCTGTATTTCAGATTTCATTTCCCTGCCATAGATATTTTTCCGCCTGCCGCCATTTACTGTTTTTCCTGCTTCTTGATTGCGGCGTTTTCTTTTCTGCAGGGGAGAAAGACCGTAAAAACGCTGCCTTTTCCTACATGACTTTCAGCCTTGACATAACCTCCGTGCAGCTCCGCCAGCTGTTTGACAATGGCCAGTCCGATGCCTGTTCCTCCGCTCTTCCGGTCTCTTGATTTATCAGCTCTGTAAAAATGGTCAAATACATGGGGAAGATCACCTTCCGAAATACCTACTCCTGTATCTTGGACAGAAAAGAAGATAAGCCCCGGGCGGTCTGCATATCCTGATTCCACCGTCACAAAACCGCCCGGCGGCGTATAGCGTACAGCGTTGGTCAGCAGGTTATGAATCACCTGGCTGATTCTGTTTTCATCAGCCAGAACCACTCCGGTATCCGTCCCCCGGCAGGCAACTGTCACCCCTTTTGCTTCAGCCAGGGGCTGAATACCGCCTGCAGCTTTTACCAAAATATCATAAATATGCACCGGCTGCTTTTCCAAACGGAGCTGTCCCGCCTCCGCCAATGACAGATCTCTCAGGTCATGAATTAAATGATTGAGATGCAGTGTTTCTTCATGCAGTGACTCCAGCTGCTCCCGGTCAGGCTCAATAACCCCCTCCATCATTCCTTCCAGATTTCCCTGAATGATAGTCAGCGGTGTACGCAGTTCATGAGCCACATCTGCCAGAAACTGCTTCCTCAGGCGGTGATTCGTTTCCAGCGTTTCACTCATGCGGTTAAAGGCATGCGCCAGTTCTTCCACTTCATCATTGGTATGCACATCAACCCGCTGATCAAAATGTCCCTTTTCAATCTCCCGTGCGGCTGCGTTCAGCTTCCGGAGAGGGATCGTAATGCTTCGGGCCAGCAAAAAACTGGCCCCCAGGCCTACAGCCATAATTCCTCCGCCCACCCAGATAAGGGACTGATGCACCGACTCAAGAAAATCAAGCTCCGACTGACCCATCATGCTGCCGTGCATGCCATGCATGCCGGCCATGCCCAGATGTCCGTACAGTTTAACCAGATAATTTCCGAACAATCCGGCCATCTGCTGGTTCATCAGGTAAATCATAACCGATACCGTAACGGCAATAAGCAGAAAAATCAGGCCTGCAATCCGGTACGCAAGACTAATCATGGCCATCCTCCGAGAATTTATAACCAATCCCGTAAACAGTTTGTATATAAGCTGGTTTTTTAGGATCCGCCTCAATCTTTCGCCTTACATTTTTAATATGGGCATCCATAGTCCGCTCATATCCTTCAAAGGCATATCCCTGCACGAGATCCACCAGCTGGAGCCGGGTAAATGTGCGCCCCGGCTGGGATGCCATCACTTCCAAAAGGCGGAATTCCGTAGGCGTCAGATCAATGACCCGGTCACCGCACGTCACCACATGCCTGTCCCCGTCAATCAGAAAAGGCCCTGCACGCAGAATGTGTCCTTCCGGTCTGTCCTTCTGTGTCCGGCGCAGAATGGCTTTTGCACGCGCAACAACTTCGCGGGGACTGAAAGGCTTTGTCACATAATCATCTGCGCCGATTTCGAGCCCTTCCAGACGGTCTGCCTCTTCGTCTCTTGCCGTCAGCATAAGCACCGCTGTATCACCGTCTTCCCGGCGTATACGGCGGCATACTTCACATCCATCCAGCCCCGGAAGCATTAAATCCAGAATCACAATATCCGGATGCTTTTCTCCCGTTTGCTGAAGCGCTCCATAACCGTCATGGGCTATATAAGTTAAAAAATTCTCTTTATCAAAATACATTTTTAGAAGCTTTGTGATTTTAACATCATCATCAACAATCAAAACCGAATAAGGCATGAAAATCCTCCTTTCTTTTCTGATTATATACTATCATCCAATCATGAAAATCTTGTGAACTCCAAACCTGTTAAAACGGACTCTGTCCCATGCCTATATATTATCATATATGGAAACAGCAGAACTCAATATCCGGCCTTCCATCTCATGTTTCCACCGCGGAATAAAGGATCTGGCATAAAGCAGTTTTGCTTTACAGATACTCATTTCTGATTTTCTTGCCTGCCCGGCGTATACTAATACATGACGCTATACAAAAAAGGAGCTTTTACATGTGGAATCAGTCTGTTGTCTGTTTAATTTTTTTGAGTTTTATGCTGGGCACCTGTGAATTTATTATGATTGGAATTCTCCCTGATCTATCGGAAGATCTTTCCGTATCTCTGCCGCAGGCCGGAATGCTGATTTCCTACTTTGCCATGGCCTATGCTTTGGGGACACCTCTTATTTCTGTCTTCGCCAGCCGTTTTATCCGTTATCGTTTTATGATATGGATGACTCTTCTCTTTATTGCAGCAAACGGGATAACCATATGGATCAGCAATTACACGCTCCTGCTGATACTCCGTGTTTTTCTGGCTGTCATCTCAGGCGCGCTGATTTCCGTATCCATGACATTTGCTCCTGATATTGCCCCCCGCCGGTATCTTCCCTCTGTCGTTTCATGGATTTTCGCAGGATTCTCCATAGCCGCTGTTATCGGCGTCCCGCTGGGAACACTGGCTGCACAGATCATTTCCTGGCGCTGGATCTTTTTGGCTATCGCCCTGCTGTCCGCAGCCGATCTTTTCTTTATGCTTCATGCTCTTCCCCGTACGGAAAAAACAAGAAACAGCCATACCTCCTTCGGTGAACAGCTGCGTCTGCTGACCGACCGGAGAGTCATGATGACCATGGGCGTAATTTTTTTCACAGCAGCCGGTAACTATTGCTGGTATGCCTATCTCACTCCTCTTTTGGAACAGGGACTTCATCTGCCGGGATCATGGACAAGCGCGGTCCTCTTCCTGTTTGGATGTGCCACTATTCTTTCCAATCTTCTCAGCGGACGTGTGGCCGCTGCCGGGGGAATGCTGACACTCGCGCCGGTTCTCGGTGTTAATGCTCTGATTCTTGCAGTCCTTCCTTTTTCTCTTAATTATCCCGCCGCCGGAGTTTTTATAATTTTGCTTCTGGGTGTTTTTCTCTATATGCTCAATGCCAGTGTGCAGATTCATATTCTCCGCATTGCTTCCGTCTCCTATCCCGGTACAGGCATTATGGCCGGCGCATCCAATCCCACCGCATTTAATGCCGGTATTGCACTGGGAACCGCGCTGGGAAGTCTGACTGTAGAACATACAGGAATCGCCTATACTGCTTTCCCCGGTGTGCTCCTGATCTGCACCGGAACACTTCTCTGTTATTGGCTGATGAGACCCGAACGTATCCGGCTCAGCCGAATTTCATTCCGCTCCTGATTCCGTTATGCAGGAATAGATCTATCATGAAATATGAATATCATAAAGCCTTTCCATGACGATCTTTGTATAGAGTTGTATATAAAAAAAACCGGGATATACTAAAAGCATACTTTGATTATGAGGTGATGCCATGTCAGACCCAATGATGCCTGATTTTCTGAAACTAGCCCTATATATGCTGATTGTATTCTATTCCAACGTAGTGCAGGCCCTGACCGGATTTGCCGGTGTGATGTTATCCATTCCCCCGCTGATTCTCCTCTACGGTCCTGATACCGCCAAGGGTGTCATCAATATTCTGAGCTGGCTGATCTGTCTTCTGATCGCCTGGCAGAACCGTCAGTATACACAATGGAAACAAGTCCGCCATATTGTGCTTTACATGCTCGCAGGAATGATGCTGGGAATTTTTCTGTACCGCCATATCGATGCCTCATTTCTGGTGCCCTTTTACGGCCTGATCATCGTCTGCGTCGCTTTGAAAAATCTTTTTCTGAAACCGCAGGACAGGCCGCTGCCCGAATGGATCTACACCCTGGTCCTCTTCGGCGCCGGTATTATCCATGGAATGTTCGTATCCGGCGGGGCCCTCCTCGTTATTTATCTGGCCGCCAAATTTAAAGACAAATACTTATTCCGCGCCAATGTAGCCTCTGTATGGTGCATCGTCAACCTTCTTCTGATTGGAGCAGATTTTCAAAAGGGAATCTATACCGCCCAGTTTTTCAAAATGACGGCCCTGGGCCTGATCCCGCTGGCCCTGGCTCTGTGGACAGGCAATAAAATCCACCGCAGAATTAATCAGACCGCTTTCCGCCGGGTAACTTACGTCCTTCTTTTGGCCGCGGGAAGCAGTATCCTCCTTTAAACAGGATTCACCGCTTTTCTTTTATCCTAATACAGGGAACATGTTGATATTGTCAACACATTCCCTGTATTTTTTTTGGCTTTGATCCTGCATGCTGCAGATATTGACAAATATCCTATCATTGTTCAAAATAGTTATGTAAAAAACAATATACAAAAAAGAGGCTGAATTATGAAAATATATTCTTTCAAAGCCCGGTGCTCCATTCTTTGCCTGGCTCTTGTCCTTATGTCCTTCGGTATTGCTCTGATTACCCAGGCCGGACTGGGCACCTCTCAAATTTCCGGAGTCCCTTACGTTCTCAGCCTTTTGCTGCCGGGTACATCCGGTGAATGGACATGGCTGATCAATGTCCTTTTTGTTGCTGCCGAGCGGATGATTATGAAACGTCCGTGGTATCCAGAACTATTTTCCCAGCTTCTGGTAGCCGCCGTATTTAGTTTTTTTATTGATCTGGGCATGTACCTGATACGGGGAATCCAGCCGCAGTGTTACAGCTCCCGGGCGTCACTTCTGTTTTTTGGATGTTTCCTTCTTTCTTTGGGCATTGACGGAGAATTAAGAGCGTCCTTGTCCATGACTCCGGGCAAAGGACTTGTGCAGGCTATCAGTATGTATACAGGTATTTTGTTCGACCGGGTAAAAATCGGTTTTGACTGTTGTCTGGTTCTGGCCGCCCTTTCTCTGTCCTGGTTTGGCTTGGGCCGTCTGGAAGGCATACGTGAGGGGACACTGGCTGCTGCGCTCATAACCGGCCCCATGATCCGTGTCATTCATAAAATATAAGCCGTCAAAAAAAGCAACCCCCTATAGCCTTACAGGTTTTTAAGGGAACTGCTTCTTTTTCTTATTTCACAGCCTTAGATGCTTTTTTTGCACATATAGGACAGCCCGGCTCATGGCTGCACATGGGGCAGCTTCCGCCATGACCGCAGGAGGCACATCCCCCGCGGTTCTTTACCATATGATATACTGCCCATGCAAACAACACAGCAATAACAGCCAATACAGCCATAGATGCGAGATTCACAGCAATTCCTCCTTCCCTCAAATCACGCCTGCCGGTTATTCTTATACTAGAATCAGGATCTGGCTTCCGCTACTCCTGATTTAGGATGAACCTTCGGCCTGAAAATCATATAAATACCTGCGGCAATTAAGATAAAAGCCACTGCCTGACCCAATCCAAAGGCGGCCCCGTAGAACAGCCAGCTGCCCAGCTGATAAGTAATCAAAGCAAGTGAATAGCCGATCATGACCTGAAATCCAATCGCCAGGGCAGCCCACCTGCGGCTGTTCATTTCTCTGGCAATCGTGGCCATGGCCACAATGCAGGGAGGATCAAAAAGGTTCAGGATCATAAACGAAAAAGCGGCAATGGGCGTAAACATTGTCCGGATGCCCTCCATCACCATGGCATCATTATCTGCATCAGCAACTCCATTCAAAACTGCCAATGTACCGATAGCCTGCTCTTTGGCCATCTCGGCGCTCACTACAGCAACTGCTCCCTTCCAGTCACCCAGTCCCAGGGGCGCAAAAATCCATGCAATCGCGTGACCGATCGCTGCAATCATGCTGTCTTCAATTTCCACCATGTCCATGGTAAAGCTGAAGCTTGAAAGAAACCAGATGACAACGCAGGCTGTAAAAATAATCGTTCCTGCTTTAATGATAAAGCCTCTGGCCCTTTCCCACATATGAATCATAACTCCCTTGAATGAAGGAATATGATAAGCAGGAAGTTCCATAACAAAAGGCGCCGGATCTCCGCCAAAATACATCGTTTTTTTCAAAGCTATGCCGGAGAGGACAATCACGGCCATCCCCAGGAAATACATGGCCGGAGCAATAAAGATCGAACCCGGGAAAAATGTAGATGTGATCATGGCAATGATCACTGATTTGGCTGCACATGGAATAAATGTACAGAGCATGATCGTCATCCGGCGGTCCCGTTCATTTTCAATCGTCCGGGCGGCCATAACTGCAGGAACACCGCAGCCAGTACCAATCAGAATGGGAATAAAGGATTTGCCGGACAGTCCGAACTTGCGGAAAATACGGTCCATGATAAATGCGACCCGGGCCATATAGCCGGAATCCTCCAGAAGGGACAGGAAAAAGAAAATCAAGAGAATCTGCGGAACAAATCCCAGTACTGTTCCGACTCCTCCTATAATACCGTCTACAATCAGGCTGTTCAGCCAGTCCGGTGCATTAATAGCTGCCAGTCCGTCGTTGGCAGCATTTGTGATAATGTCTCCGAAGAGCGTATCATTAACCCAGTCTGTCATCGTCTGTCCCAGAGACGTGACCGAAATATAATACATAAGTGTCATAATCGCTGCAAAAATAGGAAGTGCCAGAATCCTGTTTGTGACTACCCGGTCAATACGGTCGGATACAGTCATCTTCGTATCGGATTCACCCTTTTCAACAGCCAGGCCTACCAGCTTGGAAATATATGCATAACGCTGGTTGATGATGATGCTTTCCGCATCATCTTCCATTTCATTTTCACAGTCCTTGATGTGTTCTTCCACATGTGCCAGGACATCACTGCCCAACTGGAGTGCATCAGTAGCTTCATGGTCACGCTCAAAGACCTTGATCGCATACCACCGCAGAAGACGCCCCTCCGTTTTACCGGAAATTGATTCTTCAATATGGGCCAGTGCATGTTCCACACTGCCCGTAAATACATGGGGGAGTTCATGGTGTACGTGTACCTGTGCTTCTTGAAGCGCTTTTTCTGCAGCCTCCATGCAGCCCTTCCCTTTTAATGCACTGATTTCCACGACTTGGCAGCCCAGCATCTGTGACAGCCTTGCCATGTCGATGCGTGTTCTGCTTTTCTTAACCAGATCCATCATATTTACGGCAATCACAACCGGAATGCCTACTTCGATAAGCTGTGTCGTCAAATACAGATTCCGTTCAATGTTTGTTCCGTCTACAATATTCAGGATCACATCCGGCTGATCATTGACCAGATAATTCCTGGCTACTTTTTCTTCCAGTGAATAAGGGGATAAAGAATAGATCCCTGGAAGATCCTGGATAATGACATCCTTGTGTCCCTTCAGTACTCCATCTTTCTTTTCCACCGTTACCCCGGGCCAGTTTCCCACATACTGGGTACTGCCCGTCAATTCATTGAACAGCGTCGTTTTCCCGCAGTTGGGATTGCCCGCCAAAGCTATCTTAATTGCCATCTTATTCTCCTTCCGGAAACAAATATCCCGTTTCCTGCGCTTATGATCCGCTGCCGGTTATGCGGCAGGGGAACAGAACCATAAGAGCTTCTTCCGGTATATACCGGATCTGTTCTTTTCTACGCCCGTTTCTTTTTATTCGACTTCAACAGCTTCCGCTTCATCCTTACGGATTGACAGTTCATAGCCGCGCACGGTTAATTCAATAGGATCACCGAGCGGCGCCACCTTTCTGACATATACCTTTGTGCCCTTTGTAATTCCCATATCCATAATCCGCCGCTTCGTCTGACCGGTGCCGTTAAACTTGGCTACCGTTACAGTTTCTCCCACTTTAACATCCTTCAATGTTCTCATTCATTTCATCTCCGATCCCGGCAATTTCAAAACACATCAGCAGAAAATCCGTGAAGCGACTGATTGGTCAATAGCCACACGGCTTCCTTTAACCTGTATAATCAGGTTTCCCATAACCCGGCTGACTACAGTGACCTCCGCATCCACCACAAAACCCATATCCGCCAGATGCTGTCTCATCGTGTCTTTTCCCGAAATCTTCCGTATTACAACAGTTTCTCCGGCCGCCGCCAATGTCAATGGCATCATAATTCATTCCCACCCTCCTGTCCCGCAGTCATCAAATCCCCGGCCTGGATCTGCGGTCATTCACCGATGATGATAATAAGTATCATTATCTGATACTATGATGATAGTTTCCATTGGACGTTTTGTCAAATATTCAGATGCATTTTTTATAAATTTTCCCTGAGATATTTGATACCCATTCGGTGCAGTATACCCCCTTCCTAAGGGTTTCTTCCCTTCAAAAAACGATTTAAAAAATCACAACAACTCTCCATAGAAACGGATAAATCTCCGTTTTAAGATGTACACTGTGAAAATATAAGCCGTCAACAGACATGTCAATGCGGCAAAATAAACCGGCGGAAGCGGCACCAGCCCCAGATAACTGCCCCCGTGGGTAAAGGGAAGAAGCATGACAGCCGTCAAAGCGGATGCTGTAAATATTTCCACCTGTCCCGAAGCGCGGCTCTGGAGAAATGGAATACGGGGCGTACGCAGCATATGGATAATCAACATCTGGCTCCAGAGTGATTCCACAAACCACCCCGTCTGGAACATCTGCTCAAAATATAAATGCGCTGCTGCATTCTTCATCCCAAAAAGGCTGTCTGTCATAAGAGGGCAAAGAATAAAGTAGAGTCCGCCAAAAGTGACCATGTCAAAAAAAGAACTCGCAGGTCCCATCCACAACATAAATTTTGACAGCGAATCCGTATTCCATGTACGGGGCTTCTCCAAAAGCTCAGGATCCGTATTGTCCCAGGGAAGCGCCGTGCAGCTCAGATCATAAACCATATTTAAGAGCAGCAGCTGTATCGGCTGCATGGGAAGAAAAGGTAAAAAAATACTGGCTGCCAATATGGACAGGGCATTCCCGAAATTGGAACTCATCGTGATTTTAATATATTTAATCATATTTATATAGGTTCTCCGCCCTTCCCGGACCGCCTTGACCAAAACGGTCAGATCCGGCTGCATGAGAATGACCTGGGCGGCTTCCCGCGCTGCATCAGCGGCTGTATCTACCGCAAATGATACGTCCGCCGCTTCCATGGCCGGAAGATCATTCATGCCGTCTCCCATATATCCTGTCACATGTCCTCTTCCCCGGAGCATCCTGATAACCTGTGCTTTCTGTTCCGGGCACATCCTGGCAAAAATCACGGTTTCCTCCGTCCGCTTTCCAAGCTCTTTTTCACCCATTTTTTCCATCTCCGGCCCGGTTATTACAGACCGGCAGGAAATCCCCAGTCTCCGGCATACGCTCTGTGCCGCAGCCGCTGTATCTCCTGTAAGAATCTTAATATTCACACCTTCGCACTGCAGCTGCCTGACAGCACTGTATGCCGATTTTTTGACAGGATCCCGGAAAACGATCCATCCTTCAAAAACCATATCCCTTTCATCACCGGGACCCCACATACGGCTGCCGTCTTCCACGGTTTTTGATGCCAGCGCCAAAAGGGTAAAACCTTTCTCATTCATCAATTCCGCCTGCTTTTTTATTGTCTGGAGAACGCGGCTGTCTATGGGAACAATCTCTCCGTCCCTGCGTACGGTACAGCAGACAGATAATACCTCTTCAGAAGCGCCCCTGGTAATCATATACTGATGTCTGTCCCGGATCACCACTGTGCTTCTGCGTCTTTTAAAATCGAAAGGAATCTTGCCTGTACAGGAAACATGTTCATACGCTGACAGCTCAAGCAGTCTTTTTTCACGAATATTTTTCTGTACGGCCTCATCCATAGAGCCGCCGCTCTGATACAGACTGCCGAGAAACGCAAGCTCCGCCGCTTTTTTGGAAAACCGGCCCCAGGCATCATAAAAATCATCTGCATCCATATTCCCCTGTGTAACCGTTCCTGTTTTATCTGTACAGAGTATATCCATCGCCCCTATATTCTGCATGGCCCCGGGACTTTTAACCGCCGTCTTCTGCCGGTTCATGGCCGCAGTTCCCTTTGCCAGACAGGCGCTCACAATGACAGGAAGCATTTCCGGTGTCAGCCCCACAGCGACAGACAAAGCAAACAGGGCCGCCTCTGTCCAGTTTCCTTTTGTGAACCCGTTAATGACCCACACAGCAGGAACCATGAACACCATCCATCGAATCAGCAGATGGGAAATCCGCCTGATTCCTTTCTCAAATTCGGTGTTTCCCGCACCGTATCCCAACTGTGCAGCCATTTCTCCATACAGTGTCTGCATGCCTACTGATAAGGCAATCCCCCGTCCGGATCCGCCGATGACACGCGTCCCCATAAAAATAAGATTGTGATAATCTGTGACTGCCCCTTCTTCCTCTCCTTTCCTGCCTCCCGATTTTTCAACGACGCGGCTTTCTCCTGTAAGAACGGCCTGGCTAACAGATATCCTTGATCCTTCAAGAAGTCTTATATCCGCAGGCACTATATCTCCGGGGGACAGATACATCATATCCCCTGTTACAGCTTCCTCCAGCGGCATAGAGAAAAGTCCTCTTTCCTGACGTCTGACTGCCGCTGTCTCAGGCAGTCTTTTTTTCATTTCTCCTGCAGCTCTGTTGTTTTTCATTTTCTGCAGAAACTGTAAAATTCCTGACACGGCAATCATAATTCCTATGATGACCAATTCTGAATAATCGCCCTGTCCGGAGAATGACGCCGCTTTATCCGCGGCAAAGGAAAGCACCCCTACCGCGGTCAAAATAACCGTAAACGGATTGACAAAAGACAATACTGCCGCAGAAAGAAATCCTGGTCCTCTGTGATCCGGCAGTGCCCCGCTTCCATACCGTGTCCTCAGTTCATCAATATGTTTGACAGATACCCCCTCAGAACTGCTGTGCAAACACTTCATCAGTTCGGGTTCACAGACAGAAGATGCCCATTCCAGCCTCATCCTGACCTGTCTCTGAATTTCTTTCCGCTCAGCTTCTCTCTGTGTGATGTTTTTCATGTTCAAAAATTTCATAATTCTATACCTCCGGTCTTTTTATTGATACCGAAAGCACAGCCGGATTCTCTGACAGACGGCAGGATGAAACAGAGGTATCTCATATCCCCTGACCGCCGCATATTCTGAATTTCCGCTGTGCCCGCCGTCGTCTTCCATATTCCACCTCCTGACTGTCCCGGCAGAGCAGCCTTCTGAATGTCTCCATCCGGCATACAAAAAAGCCCTGCCAATGCACAAAGACAATGACAGAGCCTCAATTCCAATATAACAAGAATACCTGCGGGCCAATATCATCGTCCAAGCTTTAACTCCGCAGGGCCATGAAATTGCATTATTCCATGCCTTGGATTCGACATGGACTGTTTACCTTCTCATAGTGTCTCCACTACTCCGCGGCAGCAACCCGTATCCCTGCGGTAGCCTCACCTACCGATATGATTTGTAAAACCAAAAACAGTGTAATTCTATCTCCTTAGAAAGTCAATCAAAAACTAGATTGAATTAAAATATTTATACTTTATTCATCTTTTTCTTTGAGAAATTTTTAATAAAGGACTGGGCTGTCAGTGCGGTTCCCATACATACACAGACGGGAAAGAGATAAGACGGCGAATACCGGGACAATTCCACCAGAAACACCGCTGCCGTAATAGGCATTTTCTGTGACAGCCCGAGAAACACCGCTGCCCCGACCAGAGCGGCTGCACCCGCCGGAATGGGAGCAAACACCTCATTCCATGCGAAAACAGAAGCCAGTGCAAGCATTCCCCCGAGCATCATCGTAGGCGTAATTCTTCCTCCAAAGGCTCCCGCCCGGGAGGCCAGCCACACGGCCGCCCATTTGGCTGCAAACAGCCCCAAAGCATAACTCCAGCCGATAGAACAGGTAAAGCTGAGCTGATTGCCCGCCTTTCCATTTCCCAGCACCTCCGGAAATACGGCGGCAATCAATCCGATCAATCCAAAAGCTCCTATAGAAACTGCGATGCTGCTGATTTTCATATGAGATACAGGAACAGCCCGTGTTAAGCTTTTTTCAAAAAGTGATACAGCGGCGGCAATCACTGGTCCCATAAAAAAAGCCCATATAATCAAGGTATCATCAAACTCAGGCTGGGGCAGCGGATACTGTACCAGATCTCCCAGACCCAGACGAACTACATAAACTGCAATTCCGCAGGTCAATACGGCCGACGCTACAGACACGGGCTTCCAGTCAATCAGCAGCGTTTCCAAAATAAAAATAACCGATGCCAGGGGTACATTATAAACAGCAGCCAGACCGGCACCGGCTGCACAGGCCATAACCAGTTTTTTTGCATCGTTGTCTACCTTAAATAAACGTATCCACTGTGCTGCAAAAGCAGCGCTGACCTCCCGGGGAGCCACCTCTCGCCCCAGAGGCGATCCCATAGCCACCGTCACAATCTGGAGAAAACCATGACACAGCGTAGTCACAAAGGGCATTCCCCGCTCCGGATGAAGAACCGCATTTTTGACGCTGACCAGAGGAGAACCCCACCGGTAAATTAAAAACCATCCAATTCCGGCCGCCGCTCCGCATATCAGAAGCACGCCCAAACGGTGGGCCGGTGTGACCGACTCTACCATTTCACGGAAGGAAATATCTCCGTAAATACCGCCGCTGTAAAACCATGCCTGTATATAATGAAGCGCTACAGTCAGCAAAAACCCGGTCAATCCTGCTGTCACACCTGATAAAATTAAAGCTGCCAGTGTTTTCCCACGAAGATGATCCATACAGTGTCCATTCTCCTTCTTCCAAAAAACGAACGGCGCTGTCTGCAGGACACTCCTCCATACATCGGCACGGAATATTCCTCCGCCGTCAATTTTACTCAGAATATCACAAAACAGGCCGTCAGACCACCATTCGCACAGAGAATAGCTATAAAAAAAAGTAATAGCTCATTTTTTTATTGCCTCCTACCCTAAAATACATGAAAATAATTTTTTCCCTGACAGCTTTCCATAGATTGTGCTATCATGAAAAAAGATCAAACAATAAGGAGACTTATACCATTATGCAGATTGAAATCATCAAGCATCCTCTGGTCCAGCATAAGCTGACCCTTATGCGGAAAAAAGAAACAAGTTCGAATGACTTCCGCCGTCTTCTCCGGGAAATCACCATGCTCATGGGATATGAAATTACCCGTGATCTTCCCTTGGAAGATATCCCGATAGAAACACCCATGGAGAAAGCCACAGGGAAACGTCTTTCCGGGAAAAAGCTCGGCATTGTGCCTGTACTGCGTGCCGGATTCGGCATGGTTGACGGACTGCTTGAACTGATCCCTTCTGCCCGCGTAGGTGTCATCGGGCTTTACCGTGATCCCAAAACATTAAAACCCGTTGAATATTACTGCAAACTGCCCGATGTCACTGACCGCCATTTCGTCATTGTGGATCCTATGCTGGCCACAGGGGGCAGTTCCTCAGCCGCCATTACGCTGCTGAAAAAACATGGTGTTAAAAACATTAAACTCATGTGTCTCGTGGCCGCCCCTGAAGGTGTAAAAAAGGTCAATCAGGATCATCCGGATGTACCGATCTTCACCGCAGGCCTGGATGACCGCCTGAATGAACACGGATATATCCTTCCTGGATTGGGCGATGCAGGCGACCGCATTTTCGGAACTAAATAATTCTCGTTGAAAAGATCTGCAAATTAAGATAGATCTTATATTTACAGATCTTTCTCTTTTTCTATACCTATTATCCAGTTTGTCCGTGTTTTATAAAACATTTTATCCCTCTATTCTGCCGGCTATGATAAAATTAAAAAAATAAAACATTATTTTCAGGAGGTTCCATTCATTTATGACAGCCAAGAATCCTGCAGCCATCCGGTCGGCTTACATACTTCTTTATCTATTGCTTCCCCTATTGCTGATCACCGCAATCTGGCATATCAATCCCTCTAAATACAGTTCTCCCAAAATTATTCCCATGATGCTGGGTGCATTAGCCTATACCATGATGAACATGCAGCTGATCATAGCTTCGCGTCCTAAATGGCTGGAAAAGTGGTTTGGCATGGATCAGCTCTACCGTATTCACGGATCTCTGGCCGTTATTGCTATTGCCGCCGCTCTGATTCACAAGGGAATGGAGCCCCGCATGGCTTTTATCCCCTGGCTCTCTCCTGCCGGCAGCACGGCCCTGTCCCTTTTTATCATAACTTCACTGCTGGCAGTTCTATTCCTTACTCCTTTTCTCCGGAGACTTTTGCCTGCTTCCTCCCCTCTTTTCCGAATAACGGGACTTGCTCCCTTCCGTTACCATATACAGCGTTGGATTCACAACATAACCGTCATCGCTGCTGTGATCATGTTTATTCATGTTATGCTGACTCCAACTGCAAAAAACTGGTCTGTCCAGTCTCTTTACATTCTATACTTTGGAACAGCCCTGTCATTTTACCTCTATCACCGGTTGATTCGTCCCCGTTTTTTCCGTCATCTCTTCACCATAGATCAGGTTATCCCTGAATCAGATCAGATGACAACCATCCGTATGCATCCCATAAAAGACAGCGTATTTTCTTACAAACCCGGACAGTTCGCCTATTTTTCCTTCCGTGATCCTGCTCTTACCCGTGAAGAACATCCTTTTTCCATTACCTCACAGCCTGGATGTACAGATTCTCTTTCCATAACCATAAAAGATCTCGGTGACTGGACTTCACAGGCAAAACATCTGTCACCGGGAAGCACGGTGCATATAGATGCGCCTTACGGGCGTCTCAGTCCTCTTCTTTATCCCTGCAGCGGAGGTATGATTCTCATGGCTGCCGGAGCAGGAATCACCCCCATGATGAGCATCATACGCTATTACCGTGAAACAGATCCCCTGCAGAAAATTCTCCTTTTTTGGATGGTGCCTTATGAAAAAGATTTGATCTGTAAAGAAGAATGGATGGAAATACAGACAAGAATGACAAACTTCACTTTAGTTCCCATTGTATCCCGTGATCCTTCCTTCCCCGGAGAAACCGGACATATTACACCGTCCTTGATCCGCAAATATGCAGGACTCTCCCAGATGAACCTGTCTGATGCGCAGATTTTCATCTGCGGACCCGCCAACATGCAGAATGCCTGTGTAGACATGCTGCATGAACTGCATGTAAATAACAGGTTGATCCACAAAGAAAATTTTTCATTTTAAAATAGTCTATATAAAAAAGGGGCTGTGAAAAAATGAGAAATCATTTTTCCGCAGCCCCTTTTATATAGATATGGAAGACCCTATGTCTAAAAG
>ENA-OQIN01000572-OQIN01000572.1-human-gut-metagenome-genome-assembly--contig:-NODE-572-length-25759-cov-4.630597_pt1 | contig 25759 bp, 21 predicted proteins | sample MGYA00242581_ERZ504746 | MGnify/ENA primary metagenome ERZ504746 (study PRJEB26092, sample SAMD00036436) | human gut metagenome | host: Homo sapiens | study: EMG produced TPA metagenomics assembly of...
AAAACGCCCATAAATTTCTTTAGTATAATTCCATATAAGCCAAAATATGTTACAAGTGCAACAACAAGTGCAACAATAACTGAAATAGCATTTGATGATGTAACATTATACATCATATTATATGATAATATTGTGAACACTCCCATAAATGCTGAACATATAAATGGTCTTGCAAATATCTTCATAACAGGCAGCCTGTAACCCTCTTCCCGGTACAATGTTATAAGATTCAATATAAATATAATAACAGGAAATGAAGCATTACCTATAACAAGAGCATATATTCCAAGATCTGTTGTGAATAACAACACTACTACAAGCACTATATGAACAACAAGTGATATAAATGAATGATACATCGGAGATTTCACTTTATCAACTGCCTGAAGTGCTGAGCTTGTGACTGTGGAAAGTGTATAAAAAACTATAGCAACAGCTCCAAGCTTTAACATCATGCCACCCTGCACGCTATCATATCTTGCAAACAAAAGCCTGATAATCGGCTCACCAATCGTAAATAATCCTATAAATGAAGGTACAGCAACAAACATATTAGTCTTTAATGTCTTTGTCAGCTTTGAATATATACTATCCTTATCCCCTGTTGTATAAGAGGCCACAATACTTGGAAGCATCGATGCTGAAAGTGCTGAAGCTATACCCTGCGGTATACTTATAAGAAGTGTATAACTTGAGCTGAAATTACCAAGATCCCTTGTAATATTAGCTGATGAACCTCTTACAACCATTATATTACTAAACAAAACATCATCTAAAAGAGCACTTATCTGATAAAATGTCTGACTAAGAATAATAGGCAGCATAGTTACAATAATAGTCTTATATATATATTGATTAGTATCTCTCCAATCAGGACTATTATCCCTTGCGACCATCCTCATAAACTTAGGACGGTACAACATATACAGAAATACAAAAAAAACAAGAGCCGTCAATGCCCCCATCGCAGTTCCCAATGTACTTCCTGCTGCTCCATATGCTGCGGTATTACTTGCTGATACATATGCTTTCATAAGCATATATCCAGCCACAATACTAACCACAGCATTCACAAGCTGTTCTATAATCTGTGAAACAGCTGTTGGTATCATAGTTCCCTGTCCCTGGAAGAACCCTCTTAGCACCCCTAATATTGCAACAAGAAATATAGTTGGTGCCAGTACTCTTAGTGGAATCGCAAGTCCAGGTATACCACCACCATATACGACATTTTCTATAAAGCCGGCCCCAAAAAATACAAGAAGCGCAGCTGCTCCACCCATGATAACTCCTATGATTACTGAGCATCTGAGTACTTTAGCAGCACTCTTATACTTTTTCTTTGTAAATCTTGCAGAAACAAGCTTTGATACTGCCATAGGAAGTCCATATGATGAAAGAACAAGCATTATATTGTATACATTAAATGCTGTTCCGTATATTCCATTTCCTTCACTTCCTATAATATTCAGGACTGGAATTCTATATACCATTCCTATTATTCTTACAAATATTCCAGCCATTGCAAGTATGGAACCCTGCAGAATAAAATTACGTTTATTTTTAGATGACATTGTTACAATCCTCTTATCTGATCTTAAAGTCTGCTAACATCCACTTACCATCCTGTTTTACGAATATGTAAGTTAATGCAATATCATATGTAGTACTTCCCGATGACCAGTTTACATTAAGCTTGTAATCCACGTTGCATGAATAACAATCATCAGAATATTTTCTGAAATTACTTATATTTTCATCAGTTATATTGTATGTGAATGTCCTTCCTATAAGATAAACATCTATAGCCGGAATATCACTCATATATTCTTTAGCAGTTCCAATCATATAACCAGACAAAGTTGTAAGGCTGCCTCTGTTGATCATATACTTTCCATAGTTCTCAGCAACAAGCAATATATGCTGTTTTTCCTCTTCAAGCAAAGAATCATCACCAGGATAATATGCAACATATCCCTCTTTATCAAGCTCTGTAGAAAGTTCTTTTCCAGATGAATACACTTTAACGTCTGGAGCTGTAAAAAGGCCTGTAATTTCATATATATCATTAACTGGTGTATCCACATAGTCGGATACATGCTTACACAAATCCACGCTGCTCTCACCTGTTATATAGTCTGACGATACCTTTACACCATTCAGTTCTACATCACTTCCCTTTGGTACTGTAACTTTAACCGCATGGCTCTTGTCCTGTGCATTAACATTAAAGTTGATGGAAGAAAGCTTCCATTCTGTGAACTTATGTGCATTTTTCCTGCTTTCATCAAGACTCACACTTGCTATTTTATCATCATCTGCATACAAAACATACACAGGTGTGCTTTCTGAATACTCTCCAGCCTTTTTCTTATAGCTTATCTGTTTTCCTTCAAATGTATCTCTAAAATAATCTGATACTATACTTTCTGTTTCAAATTCACCGAGTAATCCACTTTTCTTAATCCACTCTCCGACATTTCCCTTTTCAATATGGGCAACAAGCGTATCCATCGTATTAGCCGGACGTCCTGACTCATAATCCTTAAGAAAGCCATGTAAAATCACTAATGCAGCAGCTATTATAACTATCAATGCAGATGCATATATTATCAGGAATTTCTTAAATGAAGAAAGTCTTTTAAAAGGATTCTTCTTATTATCTTTTACGTTGTTATTCATATCTGACATATATTCTCCATTCCATTATCACATTTACTTAATCAAAAACGCTGTTGGAAGTGTTCTTGGACCTGTTGGCGAATATGGCTTATTGATAACCTCACCATTATAATACATCTGTGTTGATGTTCCTCCATCCATAGCAGATGCATTTACCGCCCCATATTGAAGCATTATATCCTGAAGATCAGAGAATGAAGCCCCAAGGCTTGTAACCTGTCTTCCATCAACAACAAGAAGAAGGATGGCACCATCAGCTCTCTGTCCTATAGCTGTTCGCGGATTAAGTCCACCACCAACGCCATCAACATCCTGTGCTTCTCCATTGATAATCAGAAATGGACCTATATCACTACTTACATTGACACAATCTCTTATTCCAAGCTCCTGTGCCTTTGCAGCTGTCATATTACCCATAACAAGCTTGTTATCAAATGTTATTCCAGTAACATGATACATTTCACCGGCAGTTCCTTTTAAGACATTGCCATCAACCATAACAAGTCCTATAGGCATCGCTGTCTGTGGTGTTGAATCTACGAACTCTCCACCATTGATACCTGCAACTGCATCATATCTTTGTGCTATCTCTGAAACTGTCCAGCCCTTTTCAAGCTTAAACTCTGGAACAGTACCAACAAAAAGTCTTGATGGATCCTTTATAACCATAAGCTTTCCACTGTAAGCTTCTGCCTTTATATCAACCACATAAAGATCCTCTTCATCACTTGTTTCAGAATTGCCTATTACAACAAGGCTTGAATCTGTTATATCTGTTGTATCTTTAACCGAATTCTCTTCTTTTATCTTGTCGATTTCTTCCTGTGAGCAGAACCAGTTAGCCATAAAACCAAGCTCTCCTGTCTCCTGTAGTGACATAATAAACTGTTTCTTTGCAACCTTTGATGGACCCCATGCAAGCATAGCCATAACACCATACAGACCGACAACAAGAATCACTATTGTCGTAAGCAAAGTGGCCCCAACCCGGCCTAACCATTTTAATACATTCTTTTTCATCATTTTCCTCATTCTAATAAAATTTATTTAAATACCCATCTTTTCTGTATATTGTAGCTCACAACGAACAAAACAACGTCTACAATTATCTTGGTTATACCTACTGCTGTAGTACCAAGCATAAGCATTTTAGTAAACAAAAAGACGAGAAGATATGATACTGCCATCTGGCAGAACCACAGTATATAATATCTTACTGCTGCTGCCTTAACATCTTTATCTGACTTAAATACATGTTTTCTGTTCATTGTAAAATTAAATACAGATGATATTGTTCTTGCCAAAACTGTGCTGAACAACAGCCTTAATGATATTGTAAACATAACAAGAAAAATATCAAGTAAATTAAATATTAAATTATCTATAACCCACGATGCAAGTGAGCTTAGCACATACTTTAACGCTGTTGCCGAAAAAGTATATCTGAATATGACCTTATATATTTTTATTGAATCTTTAACTGGATTGAAATGCGTAGATGCATTTTCTTCTATGTAAACAGTCTTAATGGGCACCTCCATATAAGGTATCGATGACCTCTTAAACTCCAGAAGCATTCTTGTTTCATATTCAAAACGTTCCCCTTCAATATCACAAAAGGTCTGTAGAAACTTATAAGGTATGGCTCTTAATCCTGTCTGTGTATCCGATATAGCCAGTCCACATATAGCTTTAAACACAAAGCTTGTAAGGTTATTGCCAAACCGGCTTTTAAAAGGAACATCATCTCCATCAAATGTTCTTACTCCAAGTACAACCTTATCCTGCGAGGCCATAGCTTCACAACAGTTCATTATATCGTCAGCCTGATGCTGGTTATCACCATCTACTGTAACTACTCCAATATAACCTTCCCTGTTTTTTATGCAATATTCAAAGGCAGTTTTTAAAGCTCTTCCTTTTCCTCTATTAACTTCATGAGTAAGAATTGTGCATTCATCATACGTACCCACTTTTTCAAAAGGCCACATATGACTCTTGTCACTTCCGTCATTAACTAATATTATATCCTTGAATCCCTTCTTTACAAGTGAATCCACTACTGTAACCAGCTTGTCATCCGGATTCAGTGAAGGAATAATAACTGATACTTTCATATCCTTACGCTCCTATCTATGTATCTGTATAGTCTGAACACACATACCCCTTGATGATATAATAATTTTATAAATATTGCAATATTTCAAAAAAAATAAGTAACACTAACAAGCCTGCATTCATATTATTGTATTGTAAATGTTTTAATCGGAGGATTTTTTATGAGTGATTTAGCAGCAACAAACTGCGGAGGATGCAACGGATGTGGAGATTGTGGTTGTGGTGGAAACAACTGCATCTGGCTTATTATTCTCTTACTTCTTTTTGATAACAATGGCTGCGGATGCAATAACGGCTGCGGTGGATGTGGCGGCTGTGGAAACAATAACTGCATCTGGCTTATCTGCCTTCTTCTCTTATGTGGAGGCTGTGGTGACTGCGGCAATGCATTAGGCTTTGGTGGATGTGGCTGCAATGGTGGCTGCGGATGCAATAACGGCTGTGGCTGCTAGACTGCATTTGCCTGAATAATTCTTATCTACTGATATAATATTTTATTACAGCCATATTGCATACACCTGCTTCATATTTTGCCATTGATTTATAAGCACGCATTATTCACATTATCTACAGGTGTAAAGCAATATGGCTGCTTTTTATTGTCTGCAGCTGCCTTAAAACTGCTTATATTTAATCTATTGATGTCATATGCTTAGTTTTTCTGAATATATTTATATAAATCAATATAGGACTACTGTATATTATGTCTAAGTCGATTCCCATGACAGAATTTGATATGATAACCCAGCCTGATTATATCCAGCTTCTTAAAGCTATTCTTCCCTTTATGGAATACAATATGCAACGCAGGATTTCAACTCTTATCCGTACCAGTGAGCTAAAAAACACGATACGCTTCTATAACTCACCCATTAACTGCAACATATTCAAATCCTGCTGTAACAGCAGCGGCATAAACTTCAACACGCCCATAAGCGAAATACTTGGAAACGAACAGCTTATAAATACAGTAAAAACTTATTGTTCTGGAAATATAGTAAATATGATTAATACATACAGAAACTTAAACAAAATGTCTGATATGTTTAATATGATGGATATATTTAATAACTCTTCCAGCAATAACTCTTCTAACAATAACGATGAAATTCATAACGATAAAAATAATAACGATGGAAACAATAACTATAAAAGTAACAGTTCCATAAATACTTCTGACATGCTTGGAAATATTATGAATTCCAACCAGAAAGATCTGTATAACGAATATATAAAACAACTTGATTCTCTCGACTTTAATGTAAGCCAGAATGAATCCAGATGATGAATCTGGCTGTTAAACTGCTAACAAATATGTATATTTGTTCTATACACTTCATATCTATATATGTAAACATATTGACAGAGGTAAGAATATAGTTATGTCAGAAACTGATTTTAGAAAGCAGCTGCTATTAAATGAATTCAAGACACTATCCAAAGGAAAAAGTAAGGAAGAACTGCTTCCACTTGTGTTCGCATTAAGCCAGAAGGCAAAACAGGCTGGTATACAATTTACAAAGCAGGATTGTGAAATGATATATAAGCAGATAGTTCCAGGTGGAAATATACCAGAATGATTGATTAGCTTACATGTGAATATGACCCTAATTGACATTTTACAATTAGGGCCATGTTTATAGTTAAATCCTTGTTATGTGAATATATGCAAAACCTGCAATATAGCTTTTATTTTGCAACAATATTAACAATCTTACCAGGTACATAGATTTCCTTAATTATATTACCTGTAATCTTGCCTTCTACTGCCTTTTTAGCCTTTTCAAGGACTGAATCCTTAGCTTCATCAACTGCTATAGATATAGTTCCTTTAACCTTACCATTAACCTGGACACCTATCTCTACAGTATCTTCCTTGCAGGCTTCTTCATCGTATGCTGGCCAGCTTTCATATGCTATAGTATCATCATGTCCTAATACACTCCACATTTCTTCACCAGCGTGTGGACATATACATGAGAACATCTTTATGAATCCTTCAGCATATTCCTTTGAGCATCTGCCAAGCTTAGTTGCAGCATTCATAAATATCATCATCTGGCTGATAGCTGTGTTAAAGCCAAGTTTTTCAAAGTCATCTGTAACCTTCTTAACTGTCTGGTTATATACCTTTTCAAGTTCCTTAACATCCTCATCAACAACATTACCTTCAGTTGTAAAGAAGTTCCATACCTTGCCTATGAATCTTCTTGCACCTTCAACACCCTGCTGGCTCCATGGCTTAGAAGCCTCAAGAGGTCCCATGAACATTTCGTAAAGTCTTAAAGTATCAGCACCATATTCTCTTATGATATCACTTGGGTTGATAACGTATTCTGGGAATCTCTTACCCATCTTGATACCATTAGAACCAAGAATCATACCCTGGTGGACTAACTTCTGGAATGGCTCAGCAACTGGTGAAATACCCTTGTCATAAAGATATCTGTTCCAGATTCTTGAATACATAAGATGTCCAACTGCATGCTCTGGTCCACCGATATAAAGGTCAACTGGAAGCCAATGCTTAAGCAGCTCTGGAGCACACAGCTCCTTATCATTATCTGGATCAATATATCTCATATAATACCAGCTTGAACCTGCTGAACCTGGCATTGTTGAAGTTTCTCTCTTACCCTTAAGTCCGTTATGCTCATACTTCTTCCATTCTGTAGCATTTTCAAGAGGTGCCTGTCCATTCTTACCTTTGTAGTCTTCAAGCTCTGGTAAGATAAGTGGAAGTTCGTCGTCATCAAGGACATGAATCTGTCCATCCTCAAGATATACGATAGGCACTGGCTCACCCCAGTATCTCTGTCTTGCAAATATCCACTCTCTGAAATGGTAGTTAGCTTTTCTTCTTGCTACGCCCATTTTCTCAAGCTTCTGAGTAATAGCTTCCTTAGCTTCTTCTACTGTAAGGCCTGTGAATTCCTCTGAGTTGATAAGCTTACAGCCCTTGCCAAGGTAATCATACTTCTCAAAGGCCTTTTCTGATACATCAGCACCATCAATAACCTGTATTCTAGGAATATTATGTGCTTCTGAATACTCAAAATCTCTCTGGTCGTGGCTTGGAACAGCCATAACAGCACCTGTACCATAGTTAGCAAGAACGAAATCACCTATGTATATAGGAACTTTCTTGCCATTTACCGGATTAATTGCATATATTCCTTCAAGAACGCAGCCTGACTTAGTCTTGTTAAGCTCTGTTCTATCCATATCATTCTTCTTAATAGTCTCTGCTATATAAGCTTCTACCTCTTCCTTATTCTGGATTCTTGGCATAAGCTCTTTAACGATATCTCCATCTGGTGCAAGTACCATAAATGTAATACCATATATAGTTTCAATACAAGTAGTAAAGATAGAGAAATCTCCACCACCATCAATCTTAAAGTCAACCTCAACACCTTCTGACTTACCTATCCAGTGTCTCTGCATTTCCTTAGTTGATTCTGGCCAGTCAATATGTTCAAGTCCCTCAAGTAACTTATCTGCAAATGCCACCTGATCGATAACCCACTGCTTCATGTTCTTTCTTACAACAGGGTATCCACCACGTTCTGACTTACCATCAATAACTTCATCGTTTGAAAGAACTGTACCAAGTTCTTCACACCAGTTCACTGGCATATCTATATACTTAGCATAACCATCAAGATATAACTGCTTGAATATCCACTGTGTCCACTTATAGAACTTAGGATCACTTGTTGCTAAAGTCTTGCTCCAATCATAATCAAAACCAAGTTCCTTAAGCTGCTTAGTGAATGTTTCTATATTTTTTTGTGTAAATCCGTTAGGATTGTTACCTGTCTTAACAGCATACTGTTCAGCTGGAAGACCAAATGAATCATATCCCATTGGATGAAGTACATTATATCCCTGCATTCTCTTCATACGTGAAGTGATATCTGTAGCTGTATATCCCTCTGGATGACCTGCATGAAGACCTACTCCTGATGGATAAGGGAACATATCAAGCGCATAGTACTTTGGCTTTGAAAAGTCCCATACATCTGTTTTAAATGTTTCATGTTCTGCCCAATACTTCTGCCACTTTGGCTCGATAGACTTGGGATTATAAGTTGTTGTATTAGCCATCTTAAAACCTCATTCCTGCACCGGCTATGCTCTTCCGGTGCTTTCAATCACATATTTACTCACTTTCAAATATTATCACAATGAAAGGATTTGTCAATAACCGACCACTTCTTTATATGCTCTTATAAACCAGAATTTTCACAAAATTTCACAGTTCAATAATCCTACACAATATAAGCGGATAGTATGTAAAGTCATCATTAACTGTACATATCTATCCGCTTACTTACCCCTCATCTTTAATCTGTATCTCACCTTTATAAAGGCAATACCATACTTGATCTTAATCTATTTCTTTACTTTTCCTTTAGCATAGCTTCAAGTTCAGCTATTTTTTCTAAATCTTTTGAATGTTGTTCTTCATATTGTTCCTTTTTTATACTAAACTGCTCCTTCTGGATATCTAGTTGTTTCTTCTGGCTGTCTAATTGTTCCTTCTGGCTATCTAACTGCTCCTTCTGGCTGTCTAATTGTTCCTTCTGGCTGTCTAGTATCTTTTGTTTTTCCTGGATTTCCTTCTTCAGATTATTTTCCATCTCCTGATATTTTTTTCTATATTCATCCACCATAAGTACTGCCGTATTGTGATTAAGTATTCTCAATGCCTCTGAAAACATACTTAGCACCTCCTCTGGTTTTGCAAGATATTCGTTCATCTCATCAAATATCTGCGATAATTCTGGAAATACTTTCTGGATAGCTAATGCATCCTCCACTGATTCTGTCACAAAAAGTGAAAGATATGCCAGTCTATCACGAAGCATATCAGAAGTCAATGGTGTACCATACATGCTTTCATCATAATCGTATTCCGTAATATTAACGTTTCCTTTTATAATATCAGAATATCTGTATTTTCTAAATGTGTCAAGACTAATCATATGAAAGTGCTGTAATAATGGGAAATCTATCTGAGTATTGAAACGTGTTGTTCCAACATGAAAATATAACCTGGAATCTATTGGACTTATAAGATTAGAATTGCTGTTTTCAAACAATACAATAGTATGCACATTTTTCATATCCTTGTAAGAAAATGTCTTATGTTCTATCGTCTGAACATTCTCATTCATTGTATTATCATGTATACTACTATTATATTGTGCTAACGCTGATGAAGATGATAGTCTGTGATATTGTCTCATAATTGCATCTGCCGAGTAGCAGCTAAGTCTTTCCCCTGGAAATAATGCTGCTATTTTCTGAACTTCAATATTGGCAATACTTCCATCCGACAGCCGTACTATCATATCCATTATTATAAATGAATCTTCAAAACATGAACTTTCAGATGGTAGTATATCAATAACCGTAACTTTTTGTCCTATGATGCTGCTCACAAGTCTTGATAGTCTCTCTCTGTGTTCATCTCCATTGAAAAGCTTTTTAAAAAATGGATCATACAACAATGGAAGCGTCTTTTTTTTGCTGATATAATCATTAAATCTATCAGCCCAAACCTTATTAAAAAAGCTGCTTCTTTTAAATTTATCATACTGTAATGCAAGATTGGGATTATTGTGGACTGCCGATAAAAAATCATAGGCATAAGAATTGTCATTAACTGCTCTATAACTGTCAGTATTCGTGTCTTTATTTAATGAATCGTTCACTTATTATACTATCGCATATATGCTGTTCTCCTTCTAAATTATTATCGTTATGCATATTGATAATATATTTATAACACAGTAGCAACATATTGTCAACAAATAGAATATTTTATATATCATGCAATATATTGACATCTATAAAATAAAGTATTTTATAAGTCGTATCCCTTTACATTACCGCTTTAAAGTGTTAAACTCATTAAAAATATTTCAAAACATTTATTTTACTGAATTAAACGAAACAAAGAAACGAGGTTAAATATATTATGGATTGCAAAGTTGGTTTTATAGGCTTCGGTCTTATTGCAGGCTCTATAGCACATTCTCTTAAGGAATCAGGCAGCAATTATACTATTATAGCTACAAGCAGAAGGCTTGGACCTGTATATGAAGCTAAAAAAGATGGAGTTGTAGACGAAGTTCTTGACTCTGTTGATAACAGATTATCTGATTGTGATTTTATAATACTATGTACGCCTGTTATAACTATGAATGATTATCTTAAACAGTTAAAAAGCATTGTTAAAAAAAGTTGCATTATAACAGATGTTGGAAGTGTCAAAACTTCAATACATAACACTGTTAAAGAGCTTGATATGGAAGATGTTTTTATTGGTGGTCATCCTATGGCTGGTTCAGAGCTCACAGGTTATGCCAACTCATCTTCCGCAATAATGAAAAATGCACGATATGTAATTACACCAACCACCAGAACAACTAATGAACAGCTTGAACGCTTCAAAACACTTGTATATGATATGAAAGCCAATCCTATTGTTATGGACTACACAATCCATGATAAAAGTGTAGCTGCAATCAGCCATCTTCCACATCTTATATCTACGGCACTTGTTAAGCTTGTGTCCAAAGAGGACGACGATGAAAAGCATATGCAAATGCTTGCGGCAGGAAGCTTTCGCGATATGACAAGAGTAGCAGCTTCCTCTCCTGAAATGTGGGATCAGATATGTGCTTCTAACTCAGAAGATATAAGCGTACTTCTTGGTGACTATATAGATATATTAAATGAAATCAAGAAAAATATTGATAACAAAACTCCTGGATATGTTAATGAGCTATTTCAGATGTCAAGAGAATATAAGAATTCATTCAGGAAATAAACTTTTATAAGACTGGCACATAAAATCTGTTATATTCTAATAATGTAAAGAAAATACTCGGTCACAACCGAGTCGGTTGTGACCGAGTATTCTTCCACTAACAACTTAAGCACTTATTTTTTATTATACCCTGAAACATCCCCCACCAATAAACTCTCTCATTATAGAGTTGATTGGAACATTGCCTGACTGACAAGGAAGGAAGTACGCTAAGAACTTTAACAGTCTCTTTGCCTCCTGATATTCCGGGTCATCCTCTGTTATTGAGAATAGCAGCGGCTCTACTATCGGCTTTAAAACACACAGCTCATACGCAAGTGCTGAGTTAAACATAACATCAGCTTCCTCCTGATAAGGAAAGATATTCTTTTCCTCACCTTTTCTTACTGACTCCCACATAGAAAGTGTTTTTTTAGCAGATGCACCTCTCGTCCTGTAATCCCTCGCCATACGTCTTACAAGACGACCGTCAGTCGTTGCCACTCTGTTATGCTCGTCAACATTAAGCTGTGTAAGTGCACTTATATAGATTTTAAACTTACTTTCAACTGGAAGTGCGTAAGATAACTCATCATTAAGGCAATGTATGCCTTCAATCACAAGAATATCTTCATCGCCAAGCTGTATATATTCACCATTATACTCTTTTTTACCTGTAAGGAAATTAAACTGAGGTATCTCAACCTTTTCTCCCCTTAATAATGCATTCATATGGTCATTAAAAAGCTTTATGTCTATCGCATGAATATCCTCAAAATTGTACTCTCCATTTTCATCAACAGGTGTCTGCTCCCTCTCAACGAAATAATTATCAACACCAATTGCGTGTGGCTTAAATCCACTTGCACGAAGCTGTATTGACAATCTGTGTGAAAATGTTGTCTTGCCAGATGATGATGGTCCGGCTATCATAATAAATTTAACGCCTTCCCTTTCTTTTATCTGATTAACAATCTCAACAATCTTCTGCTCCTGTAATGCTTCCTGAACAAGAATAAGTGAATTAATATCCCCGCTTATTATATGCTTATTCAATGATGCAACTGTATCAACACCAAGCATATCTGCCCACTCGCTTCTTTCCATAAGTACATTAAAAAGCTTAGCCTGTGGTGCAAATTCCGGCACTATTTCAGGATTCTCTTTAGTTGGTAACTGGAGAACAAACCCCTTGTCATACTGGAATATGTCAAATGTCTTTAATATTCCTGTATTAGCTGCCATATAACCATAGAAGTAATCGTAATAACCCTCTATGCTGTATACATTAACATAAGAACTAATTCTATATTTGAATAACTGTGTCTTATCTTCCATTCCGAACTTCTTGAACAGTTTAATAGCCTCTGATGTCTTCATTCCCTGCTTCTTAATAGGCAGATTTTTCTTAACATCGGCTCTCATAAGTTCTTTCACATCATTAAGAAATTCTTGTGTGATTACAAAATCTCCTTTTATATCACAATAAAGACCTTTACTAAGCGAGAACTCAACAGTAACTCTCTTAATTCTATTATCTGTATCAAGCTTATGTATTGCATTTAGCATTAAAAGAAGAACACTTCTTTTATATGCCTCATTTCCCACTGCCTTTCCTACTGTAATGAATTCCACTTTTTCATCAGTTATATCCATATCTGATATCTCTGTAAGCCTGCCATTTACATTGGCAAGAATAATATCATACTTGTAATCCTTTGCAGCATCTGCTGCCATCTGCGATAAAAGCATTATTATTACTCCTTCCATCTTCCTAATGCCTTATTAATAACAGCAATATCTTCATCTATAGCATGTATTCTGCTCTTTATCGATATTGACTGTTCCTTATTATTAATAAGACTATTTCTAATATTGTTACAGCTTGTCAGTTCCTTATTAAGATATTCATAAAGCACCTCTGACTTATTATCCAAAAGATATCTTCCATATCTTAATTCTTCCTCTGCGTAGGCTGTTATCTTTTTCTTATCATTATATTCCTTGTCATTATCTTCCTTGTGACTATCATTGTTATGAATATTATTATTATGAATATCGCCTGCAGAAGCTGCATTTTCATAAATGTTATTTTGTTGAATATTTGTAACATTTAGATAATATTCATCTTGTGTGTTGTATACACAGTCAAATATAAAATAATATTTTCCATCTTCTAAAAGCATATGTTCTGACTTAATATATATGCCTGTTTCCAGAAGGTATTTTCTAAAATCCTTTAGTTCTGACTGTGCAGATAAGACAAGCTGTGTATTATCCCCCAGCTTGTCTATACCTGCTTTTAATATATTCTTCATGAGCTTTCCACCCATGCCGCATATCGTTACTGTATCAACATCACCTTTATTAATCCCTTTGAGCCCATCACAAAGCTTTGTAGTTATCTTATCTGAAAGACCATATTCATCAATGTGAAGCTTTGCACGCCTCAGTGGTTCTTTTCTTACATCACACGCATATACTTTATTACTTATCCCGTTCTGAACAAGATATATAGGAAGATATGCGTGATCCGTGCCAATGTCAGCCACCCTTGCACCTTTATTAACAAGACTGGCAACACATTTCAGTCTTTCTGATATATTAATAATATTGTTCATACATTTTTCCTGTTGATTTATTATACTATATTAAATCATCCTTTATCCTGACACAGTCATAAATAGAAATCTATATTCAGGTTTTTATTATTGAATTCTATCCTTAAATATATTTCTGGACATTGATTAGTCAAGATAATCCTTAAGCTTGCGGCTTCTGCTTGGGTGTCTTAACTTTCTTAATGCCTTAGCTTCAATCTGTCTTATACGCTCTCTTGTAACATTGAATTCCTTACCAACTTCTTCAAGAGTTCTTGCTCTTCCATCGTCCATGCCAAAACGAAGTCTTAATACTTTCTGTTCTCTGTCTGTAAGTGTTCCAAGCACCTCTACAAGCTGTTCCTTAAGAAGTGTTGAAGCTGCGGCTTCTGCTGGAACCGGAACATTATCATCCTGTATAAAGTCCCCAAGATGGCTGTCTTCCTCTTCACCTATAGGTGTTTCAAGCGATACAGGCTCCTGTGATATCTTTTGGATTTCTCTAACTCTTTCAACCGGAATATCCATAGTCTCTGCTATTTCTTCTGGAGATGGTTCTCTTCCTAACTCCTGTAAAAGCTGTCTTTGTACTCTTACAAGCTTGTTAATAGTTTCTACCATATGAACAGGTATACGGATAGTACGTGCCTGATCAGCTATAGCTCTTGTAATAGCCTGTCTTATCCACCATGTTGCATATGTTGAGAACTTATATCCTTTACGATAATCAAACTTTTCAACAGCTTTGATAAGACCTAAGTTACCCTCCTGGATAAGATCAAGGAACTGCATGCCTCTTCCGACATAACGCTTTGCAATACTTACAACAAGACGTAAGTTGGCTTCCGCTAGTCTCTTCTTGGCTTCCTCGTCACCCTCTTCCATTCTCTGTGCATATTCTATTTCTTCTTCTGCACTAAGAAGAGGCACCTTACCTATTTCCTTCAGATACATTCTTACAGGATCTTCAAGTCCGATTCCATCTGGTACAGAAAGATCTATCTTTTCTATATCGATATCATCTTCATCCGAAAGAATAATATCATCTTCTACATCTTCATCATCATCATTCATCTTGACATCTATATTGCAGCCTTCAAGAAACTCGAATACCTTTTCCATCTTATCAGCTTCAAAATCTGTATCCTGGAAATAATCCATAATCTCCTTATAATCAAGGACATTCTTTTTCTTTCTGGCTATAGCAAGAATCCCCCTGCACTTTTCCATGAATTTTTCCTGTATAATTCTTGCCTGTTCTTCTTCTGAAAGCTCTGGCTGTGTAGCTTCATCCTTCTTTGACTTCTTAGGCTTCTTTGCTGCCACAGCTTCATCTGCTTTCTTTTTAGTTGTCTTCTTAGTTTCCTTTAATTCTTCCTCGTTTAAGTTTTCCTTCTTTACTGCCATTACAATGGTCCACCTTTCGCATGTATTATAAACTAATGTGAATATTATTTAACTTCATCTGTCTGCCTATGATATCCTGCATAGTCTTTGCATCTGCTGCATGTTCAAGCTTATAATCAAGGCTGCTCTTCTTAACCCTTAGCACTGTATCATTAAGTGTTTTTTCTCTTTCTGACTTACTAAGCGACTCGCTTAATTCGGCGCTGAACATTGCCGCTATCTCACTATGCATATCACCATCGCTATATGAGCCAATAATAGCCGCCGGATTAACACTTCCTGTTTCATACTGTTCATATACCTTTGATGCAACATCTTTAAACAATGGATCTATAAAATCATCTGGTTGTATATATTCACTGACTTTATCATATATATCACCATCCTCAATCATCCATGTAAGCAGAATCTTCTCTGCCTGCCTTATTCCATCTTCCTTTTTCTTTCTTGCCGGTTCCATCCGTCTGACAGGCTGTGTCTGTCTTGGTATTATTCCGCCCTGACTTCCTATCCTTATAACCATTTCACGCATACCATCCTCTGGTATCATAAACTGACGGCAGACAGCTTTCATATAGTTATCTCTTTCAAGCTTCTCACTAAACTGTACAAGCTTATTAGCAACTTCTCTTTCAAATGCTGTCTCACTCTCCGGGTCACTTCTGTTATAATTCTTCTCTATAATACCGATTTCATACATAAAGCTGTTTTCTGCTTTATCTATACGTTCCTGAAATGCTTCAGTTCCTAAAGCCTTGATAAACTCATCCGGATCCTTATATGGCCTCATATTGATAACCTTAGTAGAAAGTCCTGCTTCCTTTAATATAGGTATGGCTCTTAAAGCTGCCTTTACCCCTGCTTCATCGCTATCATAAGTTATAAGAACATTATCTGTATATCTTTTCATAAGACGGGCATGTCCAGGTGTGAGTGCTGTACCAAGCGATGCTACCGCCTGATTAAAGCCTGCCTGATGCATAGATATAACATCCATATAGCCTTCACATATTATAAGATTATTCTTTCTTGAACTTCTTGCAACATTAAGTCCATAAAGATTCTTACTTTTATCAAAAAGCTTTGTTTCCGGAGAATTCAGATACTTTGGCTTTCCATCTCCCATAACACGGCCACCAAAGCCTATAACCTTATTGTTAATATCCATGATTGGAAATATTACCCTGTTCCAGAACTTTTCCCTTATTCCCTTTTCATAAGTGAACAGACCTGACTCTTTTAAGAGCTCATCATCATACCCTTTTTCCTTTAGCATTCTATATAAATCACCTGTAAGCTGTGGCGCATATCCAAGGCCAAATGTGTTTATAGTTTTGTCTGAAAGCTGTCTTTTTTTCAGATAATCCAACCCACTCTGTCCTGCAGGTGATTTTAACTGATGATAGTAAAATGTTGCTGCTATCTTGTTAATCTCTAACAGCTTTGTTTTAATATCCCGTTCCCGTCTGTCTTCACCTGAATATTCCATCACAGGTAGAGCTATACCTGCCCTGTCAGCCAGCATTTTTACTGCCTCTGGAAACGTATAATTCTCATATTCCATAACAAATGTTATAACATTGCCTCCGACTCCGCATCCAAAACAGTGATACATCTGTTTTGTTCCTGATACAGAAAAAGAAGGTGACTTCTCGTTATGAAACGGACATAGCCCTACGTAGGAACTGCCACTTTTCTTAAGCTTTATATAACCTGAAATAACATCTACTATATCGTTACGCGATACAACTTCCTCTATTACTTCACTTGAATATATTGGCATATTAACTCTTCTTTCCCTATGTATTCAATATGTATTCAAAAACTGCCTACTTTTAATGTATTAAACACAGATACCTTATTTCCTTTTTTTATTTTAAATTTTTATTCTGATTTTCATTTTAATCTATACTTCAATTTATATCCTGATTCTTATTGCTGAATCCTATTACTGATTCTTATTACTGATTCTTATTTCAGATTCACGTTATAAAATCATATTTAAGATACAATCCCTCCAATTGCACCGCAAAGTATGCATACTATCGCGCCTTTAACCATCTGTGACATATCTATTGATGATATTCCTCTGCTTAATATTATTGAAACAACACATAATATAAGAAAATATATTATTCCATACAGTACTCCCCACACAAGGCGGCTATGCTGCATGCCTTTGCCAAGAATGAGACCTCCGCATAAAGCTGATAGCCCATAAGTAACATAAATCCCTATAGATATCACATTACCAGACACCCTGAACTTATACAGGCAGAAAGCAAGCACAAGAAGGGCTAGAACTGTTATAATATATCCTGCTATAAGCGTTTTTAATATAATAGATAACTTTTTCATACATTCCTCTGACTTAATAGTCATACATTCTTTGTTCTCTATATAAATATGTAGGAAATCTCTTTCGTATTCTATCTTTTATCCTATATTTATCTTATCATTTATTCCAATTTTTCATTAAAGCCTGATTATATACAGAGCCTACTGCTACTTGACAGTCCTTTACTGATACTGTAAAATGTTAAAATATAACACTTAAATGTGTTTACTATATTTTTATTAAGGATTGGAGGAATATTTCCTTGGACACTGACAGTTATATTCAACTTATAACTATTATTATTTTATTATTTCTTTCAGCTTTCTTTTCATCTGCTGAAACCGCATTTATGACGGTAAGCCGTATAAAAATCCGCTCGCTTATGGACGAAGGTAACAGACATGCTGCTTTAGTAGCTAAGATTATCGATAATTCAGGCAAGATGTTAAGTGCTGTACTTATTGGTAACAACATAGTTAACATATCATGTTCTGCTCTTGCAACAACATTTACTATTAATGTCTGGGGCAGCTATGCTACTGGTATTGCAACTGGTGTTCTTACTCTATTCGTTCTTATATTCGGAGAGATAACCCCTAAGAATCTTGCTTCAAAGTTTAACACTAAGCTTGTATTATTATATGCGCCTGTTATATATGGACTTATGATTATACTGACACCTGTTATTTTTATAGTTGACCATCTTGCAGGCATAGTATTAAAGCTCTTTGGAACTAACTCCAAAGATAACTCCAACACTATAACAGAAGAAGAGCTTCGTACAATAGTTAAGGTAAGCCATGAAGAGGGTATCATAGAAAAAGACGAACGACAGATTATTGACAACCTTTTCGATTTTGGTGATACTTCGGTAAAGGATGTTATGATACCTCGTATAGATATGACAGTCGCTGATGTTAACTCATCATATGATGACATCATCACTCTTTTTAAGAGTACTATGTATACACGTATTCCTATATATGAAAATGATACTGACAACGTTATAGGTACACTTAATATAAAAGATCTTATAGTTACTAACGTTGATGATTCATTTAATATAAGGAAGATTATGCGTGAGCCTTTCTTTACATATGAACATAAGAACACTTCTGAGCTGTTTAAAGAAATGCAGCTTAAGCGTTACAGCATAGCTATTGTGCTGGATGAATATGGTCAGACAGCCGGCATGATAACAACTGAGGATCTGTTAGAGGAAATCGTTGGTGAAATACGTGATGAATATGATACTGACGAAAAGGATGACATGACTAAGATCCGTGAAAACACTTACCGTATAAACGCCTCATGTAAGCTTGATGATATAAATGATGAACTAGGAACCAGACTTTATTCAGAGGATAACGATTCACTAGGCGGATTCATATCAGAAAAGCTTGACCGCATACCTAAAGCAGGCGATAAGCTTACTATAGATAATGTATGGCTGTTCGTCGAAAGATCATCTTCTAACAGGGCTGAATCTATCATTCTTAAGATTGTTGACAAGCCAACAGAAAACAATAACTAATTATTAAAAATAATACACCACCGGAATGCAATGATTAAGTCATTTGATTTGATGCATTCCGGTGGTGTTATTTTATTGGAATAAAATTTCTGTTATTTTCTGATTTGGGATTTTCTGTAAAGCTTCTACACATCATATTATCCCCATTAACTTCATATACTAATATACAAAAAGGATGCAACAATTTGTTTCAAAATGTTGCATCCCAATATAAATTCTTATTAGTTCATATTCTTAATTACGATTAATATATCGTCATATTCCCTCAACACTTTAGCAGGTTTCTTAATAAAATTCTATATAAATTTTCTATAACATTAAAACAGCAAATCAATACGCTTATCACTTATGTTGTTTTATATATTAATCCTGTCCTTACAGATTAACCTTAAGAAACACAGAATCTTTATCATCCTGCTTAATACCAAGATACCTTTTTGTTATCTCATATGATGAATGATTATATATCTCCATGAGCATTGCGGGTGGTGTCCCACATTTCCACGCATAATATCCGAATGTTTTTCTCATGGAATGACAGCTTATGCCCCTCTCCATATTAAGTGAATACGCAGCATGCTTTATGATTCTGAACGCCTGCGAACGGCTAAGATGTGTTCCTGCATATCTACCTGTAAATATATAGTCACCTTTTTTAACACCATCTAACGTGTCCATATATGTCAAAAGTCCTTTTTTAGTGCTGCCATTAATTGCAATTCTTGATTCTTTTCCTGTTTTTCTTTCACATATTACCATATGTCTTCTGAAACACTGTTCATTAAAATCATATACTTCTCCCCATTTTAACTCTAACAGGTCACTTATTCTTAATGCAGTATTCACTCCCATGCATATCATTGCATAGTTTCTCAAGTTAGGCTCTTCATCCAGATAGAATCGTCTGAATGCCTCCAGTTCATCTGTACTCCTTATTGGCTGGGATGTACTCATATGTTATTACCTCCATCTATATGTTTTGGGATGCAACATTTTGAAACAGTTTGTTGCATAGACAAGGAGGTTAATGTGTTAAAACTCACTATCAAACCCGGCGAATTCATCAACATCGGTGATGACGTAAGGGTCATATACTCAGGTGGTTCAGAAGGTAATATCCACCTTCTCATAGATGCACCAAGAGAACTCAATATCGTACGAAGCAAGGTTCTTGCAAGAAACAGTGCTAACAGCTCTGATTCTGATAAGAAAACTTCAAGATTCATATCACCTTACTACGCTGAACAGGGACTTTCACCTGAAACACTAAACAAGATACGCCGTCTTATCAAAGAAGATAAGCAGGCACGCAAATCTAATGATAATACGCAGGGTTAGCATGGTAACACTGCTTATTATATATCTTTCATAAGGGGAACGGATTCCCCTCTGACAAATATTTTATTTACACGGAGGTATGTATTATGGTAATACAACACAATTTAACAGCAATGAATGCTAACAGAATGCTTAATGTAACAACTTCAGCACAGTCTAAGTCAGCTGAGAAGTTATCTTCAGGTTATAAGATTAACCGTGCCGCTGATGATGCAGCTGGTCTTTCAATCTCTGAAAAGATGAGAAAGCAGATCCGCGGACTTACACAGGCTTCTTCTAATGCACAGGATGGTGTATCTGCTGTTCAGACAGCTGAAGGTGCTTTAACAGAAGTTCACTCAATGCTTCAGAGAATGAACGAGCTTGCTGTTCAGTCTGCTAATGGTACTAACTCTCAGACAGACCGTAAGGCTATCCAGGATGAAATAGATCAGCTCACATCTGAAATCGATAGAGTTTCAGAGACTACTAAGTTTAATGAGACTTATCTTTTAAAGGGTGATCCTACTAAAGCAGATAAAGCTTTTTTCATGAAATCTGGCTATAATGTTCCAGCTGACTCATTATACTTAAAGGATGGTAATACAGCTCTTACAGCTAATACATTAAAAGCAGCTCTTGAAAAAGGGGAAAAAATATATACAAAAAGTAAAGATGATGGTCAGGCTGAGACTGATTTAGCTACAAAAGGTACGAGCTATGCATATGTAACAAAGCTTTATGATGAAGATGGTAACGAAGTAACAGCGAAAAATATCCAGGATAGCACGAAAGCTGATGGAACCACTACTGCAGGTAAATATTATACAAGCAAAGCTGGTATAGCAGGAAAAAATGCTAATAATAATATGGAAATCGAAGCAGCTAAAGCAAAAGATTTCATAAAAGACTATGATGTAGCTGGAGCTATCTCTTTCAGTCTTCATGTTGGAGCTGATTCTGCTGAAGACAACAAGATTGCCGTTAAAATTGAATCTATGAGTGCCACAGGTATCGGTGTTAAAGGTCTTAAGGTTGACACAGAAGATGACGCTACAGCTGCTATCGACCGTATCGCAGAAGCTGTACAGAAGGTATCTTCACAGCGTTCAACTCTTGGTGCTGCACAGAACAGACTTGAGCATACAATTGCTAACTTAGACAACGTTGTTGAGAATACAACATCTGCTGAATCTCGTATCCGTGATACAGATATGGCTCAGGAAATGGTTAACTACAGCAAGAACAACATTCTTGCTCAGGCAGGCCAGTCAATGCTTGCTCAGGCTAACCAGTCTAACCAGGGAGTTCTTTCACTCCTTCAGTAGTATAAAAAAACAACCATCTATGCTCCATGCACATAGATGGTTGTTTTTTTATTGCTTATTATTACTTATTAATACTTATTAATATTTATTAATTATTCACTAAGGCTCATGTATTATATAACATAATTATCTATTCCATTACCTGAATTAATAAGATCCGCTATCGAGATACTGCCAAAATAATCGTTTATAGTCTTCTCGAAGTTTTCCCACATAGTTATAGTCTTACACTCTGATAGATTAGGACACTTGTTAGGCTTGTTCTCAAGACAGGCTACCGGTGCCAGTGAACCCTCTGTACACTGCAATATACTAAGCACAGAATACTCTTCCGGTCTTCTTGATAACTTATATCCGCCACCTTTTCCACGAAGCGAAGTAAGAAAATCATTCTTACTTAACATCGATACTATGGACTCAAGATATTTTTCAGATATACCCTGTCTTTCAGCTATATCCATAAGCGTTATATATTCACCGTTATCATGCTCAGCAAGGTCTATCATAACCCTGAGTGCGTATCTTCCCTTTGTTGATATCTTCATATATTCTCCTCCAATTATTGCAATCATACTCTTATTGTATAAACATACTTTACCACAATGTTTGTATACTTTTCAAGACTTATTTTATATTTTATGCTTTTTTTTGCTTTCTTCCATGCTTTACACTGGCATACTATCTGCTATACATATCCTTCCATATCCTGTCACAGGATTGGGAGCTGCTGCATGCATCTCTATTCCAAGCGGTCTGGCACCACGTCTTAAATACGCTTTTAGCTTCTCACCATACATATACCTGTCATTGCCCATAACTATCCCCCATTGCATAAGCAGGGCTGCACCACCTGTTACAAACGGTACTGCATATGAAGTCCCGGTAACACTCACTATATCAGTTTCATATGCTGTCTGTTTTCTTATCTTTATATCCACTCCTGGTGCAAGTATATCTGGCTTTATACCGGCATCTATGTAGTTAACAGCAGCATTATTGTCCCCATTGTTATAAGTATATCTGATATCTTTATTCCATATGCCTTTTCCTCTGCCTGAAAATGAAGCATATGCTCCTGTATATGAATTATAAGCCCCTACAGATATACAACCTGTGGCTGTTGCTGGAATCGTTATAGTATCATATGGAACCGGCTTAACAAAGCCTGTCGCAATGTTTAAAGACTGACTTGACGGAAGCCATATATTATATACTCCCTGACGTATGCTTTCCCCATATATGATGATTTTCCATATCCCCGGTGTTATATAATCCTTAGAAGGCTGCAGATTAATATATATTTCCTGATACAGATTATAAGGTGAAGGCTCACCTAATAGACTTATTATATCTGTATCAAGAATCCTGAATCTGTTTATATATCCCTGTCCTGATATATTAAACTGCGTGCCATCCGGACCAGCAAGCATTATCCTGTAAACATCCCAGTAGTATTTCCATATCTGTATATCTATTGAATGTTCATATTCGCTTACGGATATCTCAACCGTATCTATCTGCCCCTGCTTTATTATATTTCCATAATGTACTGCCTTGTCTGCCTCGTTTCCACTTCCTATGCATATACTGCATTTATAGCCTGCTGCAACATCATTGATATAGCGTTCAAGCAGTGTATTTCCATCATGATCTCCATAATTAAAGCCATAGCTTATGTTTATTGCCACTGGTTTTTCATACTCCATAGCCTTCCTTATGACATAATCTATGGCATCCATAAGGCTTGTTGTGCGTGGAAACTGATTATTATATGAATATCCCATCTTAACAGCTATTATATCTGCTTCATATGCAACGCCACTTCTTCCACATGCTATTACAGCAACATTAGTGCCATGCTGTGTATTATCAGCGCCTGGTATCTGTATGCTTCTCCCATTATATGTGTTATCCTTATTTACAATAGCTTTGTTTAAATATGCATTTATATCTTCCTCATTGTATTCCGTCTGCTGTGTCTGGTCATATATGTTTAATATCCTTGTACTGCCATCACTTTTCCTGAACTCTTCACTTAATATGTCTATTCCAGTATCAATAACTGCAACGATGACACCCTTTCCACTAAGATATGTCCCATCATAAGCATTTCTGATATCATCATTCATACTGCCGGCATTACCAGCCCGTACATTGTTAGCACATGCCGCTGACTTCGCCCTTTCAAGCTGGAAATATATGCTCTTTGGTTTTTCTATATAATCTATATTCGTTTCCTGTGATATAAGCTCTATCGTATTCTTATCTGTCACAATTATAGCATAGTTATACAGCAGTTCTCTTATATATACATTATACTTTTTTCTTATATTTTCAAGAGTTCCTGAATACTTTACTATTATTTCCCATGTATCATCTCTCCAGTTAAACCCTGTACTAAGGCTCTCTGAATTCTCAAGCTCTTTTCTTGTGGCAGACAATGAAACGTTAAGCAGATTTTCTATTTTCTGGTTCATAGCTTTACCATATAATATCATCTTTCTGATATTATATGATGTAAGTGTCTAAAGTATAAAATAAAAAGCACATCCACATCCAATATATACTGGCTGCAAATGTGCTTTAAAGCTTCATATTAATATGCGTATCAACATGCATTTATCATGTTTTCTTTATAAATTCTATCCTGCACTTAGGACACTTGATACTTATCTTTCCCTTGCCTCTTGGAACTCTTATTTTCTGCGAACAGCTAGGACATCTGAATATCCTGTGTGTCTTACTATCCGTAATTCTGAACTTGATTTTATTAAGCTTTCCAACTACCTTATAATGAAATTTCAGATACTTTTCATTCTCCTCTGAACGCCTGGATATATTACGTGAAAACACCCTGAAATATGTATACACAATACCAACAAGTGCTATCATATATATAACGTTATTCCTTACGAACATAGTAACGATAAGAAGCACCAGGCATATTAAAGATAAATTCCTTGAGAGCTGATCCATACCATATCTTCCATACATGAATCTTGCCATCTTATCTTTAAAACTATTCATCAAACCATCCAGCCTTTCATAATTATATATAATATAGTGCTTATGTAATCACTAAATAATACTCTATCACATATATCATTAAATGCAATTAAAAATATATAAACAATTATGAAACCTGCATAATATCTAATAGTTCATATAAGTGCTTCCATCCTCTATATCTTTCCAGTAGAATCTATCCTCAAGTATCATATAACTATGTGCTGAATTCTCTTTTGGTATAGATACTGAACCTGGATTCATATATATATATCCATCTCTTTTTTCACACTTAGGAACATGTGTATGTCCACATAGAAGTATATCTCCATCGCATAATGCTGGTATATTCTTCTCGTCAAGCTTATGTCCATGTGCAAGAACTATTGAATAGTTGTTGAAGTTAAGATATGCCTGTTCTGCAAGAACATTAAAATCAAGCACCATCTGATCTACCTCTGTATCGCAATTGCCTCTTACGCATATTATCCTGTTGCGAAGTGGATTAAGCATTGCAATAACTTCTTTGGGAGCATATTCTTTTGGAAGATCATTTCTTGGTCCATGGTATAATATATCTCCAAGAAGAACAAGTCTTTCAGCCTT
>ENA-OQIN01000579-OQIN01000579.1-human-gut-metagenome-genome-assembly--contig:-NODE-579-length-25538-cov-9.896155_pt1 | contig 25538 bp, 26 predicted proteins | sample MGYA00242581_ERZ504746 | MGnify/ENA primary metagenome ERZ504746 (study PRJEB26092, sample SAMD00036436) | human gut metagenome | host: Homo sapiens | study: EMG produced TPA metagenomics assembly of...
GCCATTGGCCTTACAGGTCTCGATGATGCTGTAAATCGTGGCACTGGCTTCTGCTCCTTTGGGAGAAGCGCTGAACAACCAGTTTTTCCGGCCTATGGTGAAGTTCCGGATGGACCGTTCACAGATATTGTTCGTCATGGCAGTTTCTCCATATCCTGTTCCTGACGGTGGAGCGGCACGGCCATCTGGTATTTCTGGACGATGACATGGGCTACGGCAGATGCTGTGGCCATGGAATTCTGCAGGACGCTGTGAGGCACTTGAGGCTTCTCAACCACAAAATGTTCCTGCTTCCGGCATTCCATGCACTGGAAAGATTCCTGGTAGATGTCGATGATCTTGACCTGGGCAGGGATGAACTGCACTTCTGTGCGGATTTTCTCTTTGCCCATGGAGAACAGGGGACTGCCGCAGCGTTTGCAGATCCGTTCATCTTCCGGGAGAGTATACATTTTTTCTTCATGGGAAAATTTTTCCAGCAGCTCGGCCCAATCCCGCTTCTGCTTCTGCTTCTTGCGCCGTTTGTGGGCCGGGACTTCGATCTCAGGTTCCGGTGCCGATGGTTTGGCTTCCACTTCGGCCTCATTGAAGAGATTGAGCTGGTCCGGACAAATCTTTTCCGCTAGAATCTGGCTCCAGTATTCCAGAGCCTTCTGATGTTTTATGCGTTGAAGTTCACCCAAAACGAAACCACTCCAGAGATGAGTGACACGAATGGCTTGAAAAAACGACACGTTGCGCACCGTAGAGAAATTCGTTTTTTTCGTGCGATGTTTTTAACATCCGTATTATCTCAAACTGAAGGTGGTAATTCCATACACCGGATTTTTTAGCGCTTACTCTCAAAAGCTGCCAGCCGACTGTTCATTACCCAACCGGCACTAAGTCTCATGGTCCAAAAAGAAGAAAAGAAACGGGGCACTTCCTTCTTCAACCGAAATGTAAACCCCATCTTTCCTACAGAAGCCGGTCTGGAGTACATCCATGCGTCCATGAAAATCCAGAAAATTGAACAATAGCTGGAAAAACGTCTCCACTCCCTAAGCAATTCCCTGACCATTGCCAGTTCCGCTTTTTTCTGTGCCAATGTGCTTCCCCAGCTGACGGACGCCTTTATAAAGACCCAGCCTCCCGGCTGCCGGGTCCATTGTCTGGAAGGCTCGGCCCGGAAACTGGTGGCCTTTCTCCAGGATGGAAGGGCTGATTTTGTCATCAGCGTAGACGACCATTACGGCCGGAACACCCAGTATCAAAAAATCCGCCAGGAATACATCATCCTGGCGGCGCCCCGTTCCCTGATTCAAAATCCTGAACTCCAGAAGGCGGCACTTCCATATCTCTCCATCCAGACCGGCTCCTTTTCCCAGCCGGCTTATCCTGCCCTGTCCCTGAAGCATTTTTCCGGGCTCCCCTTCATCCTGCTGACCAAAGGGAATGTCCTCTACACCAGAGGCCGAAAACTCCTCCGGAACGCCGGTGTCATCCCTTCCTCCATTACCTATATGGACCAGCTCCAGACCTCCTTCCTGGCTGCCCAGACCGGCCAAGGGCTTGCCTTCATCCGGGCCGAACTGGCCACCATTGCCGAAGATCCGGGACAGTTCTATTTTTATAAAATCGATGATAAACTGGCGCTGCGGGATGTGAAGATTTTTTATCAGAAGGCTAAGATATCACCGTTGAAAGAAGCTTTTCTGCTCTTTTGCGAACAGCACTTTAGCCAATGATGAACCCGCAGATTTTCTCTAAAAACAACGAGGATACCGCACAAATGGTATCCTCGTTGTTTTTTCATTCTCACATTTTTCAATTAGACCATGTATAGATATCCTAATCCAATAACCGTGAGCAATCCGACCATAGATGCCAGTACCGTTGAAATAAAAATATACGGATAACATTCTTTAGCAGAAAATCCACATGTATCTGATACCGTAATTAACATCCCATTATGGGGTAAACAACTGCACCCTGCTGTTGCAATTGCTACGATTCTATGCAGGAGTTCTGGAGGCACCCCTAACTGTAAATATGGTTTTGATAAAAGATTCATGGCCACATCACAGCCCCCTCCCCCGTTCCCCGTTAATACTCCTGAAAATGAGGCTGCAATACCCAATGATATAACGGGGGCTACAGGCAACGAAATAATAGCCTGCAAAATCATTTGCGCTCCAGCACATGCCAACACTGCACCGCCAAAGCCTACTGAAACAGCTGTCGTTATACTGGCGATTCCGACATTGGCAACCCCTGCATTAAATGTATGCAGTTTACTGAAAAGATTTTTCCGTCCAATAAAAGTTGCCAGTAACGTTCCGGCAAAAACAGCTGTAGAAAGGCCAAGATTCCATTTATTAATCAAAATAACAATTAAGACCATTGGCAGAACCGACATCCATTCAGGAAGATTGGGTTCTCTTTTGAACTCCTGAATTCTCTTTTTTACGTCTTCACTCACATCGAAATGTTCTTTTTTTATACGAGACTCTTTAAAAATAAGCCGAAAATAAAAAAAGATAAACCCAACGGTAACCAGTGCTGCTATGATACTTATAAGCGGTGCTGCCATAGGTGTGGTCCCAATATAAAGTGTAGGAATTATATTATTTAATTGTGCTCCGCCAGGAACCATCGAAAGAGGAGCTGTGCATGATGCAGACATAATACATGCCGGTATAAATTTTCGTGACAAATCAGCTTTTTCAAAAGTTGCTAAAAAAATAGGATATACTGTAAAAACTATGACAAAAACACTAACTCCGCCATAGGAAAGGAGTGCTGTTATCAAAAGTGCTCCATAGACAGCATTCCGATTGCCAAACCAGCGTCCTATCATGTTGGAAAATGCTGAGACAAGCAATGTTTCTTCCATGACCTTCCCAAATAATGCGTTTGTAACAAAGACCAAAAAGTACTTGGCAATAAAACTTCCCAAAGCTGTAGAATAATGTTCCATCACTAAATCGTAAAAAGAAAAATTATTAGTCATTGCTAGTATAAGAGCACTCAGTAAGGTTGCCAAAATCAAATTCACACGTTTGTACACCAATACCATTAGCAATATAATAGCAAGTATAATCCCGATTACATTCATAACATTCACACCCCTGAGTAAAAAAAGAGAGATGTAACATTGAAACTGCTGCATCTCTCTTTTGGGATTTCTTATCTCATATAAGGAAGGTATTTTGCAATTGTATGAATTTCCGCTTTCTTCAAAACATCTTCGGCAGGTTCCTGCCCAATTCCGGGTAAATCGGGAACCTTATACCGGCCATTCACTGGCTGATAATCATACTTGCAGGTTACCCGGTTTACTGGATCGAGGGCTCTCTGATGATGTTCATGAATCAGGAAATTCGGAATTGCTGCTTCAATCTGCAACGCCGCGGCCTTAGAAATGGGACTACCACAAACATGAATCTGAACATGAGCATCATATGCCCAGGCCATATCGCAGATTTTCTTTGCTTCAGACAAGCCGCCACACAAGCACAGATCCGGTTGAATTACATCCAGGCATCTCTTTTCAAAGAACTGACGATATCCCAGCCGAGTGTAAATTCTTTCTCCAGAAGCCAGCGGCATGCTGGTTTTCTTTTTAATTTCCACAAAGTTTTCCACATTTAAGGGATGTGCCGGTTCTTCGTAATAGAAAATCCTGAGAGGTTCTAACACTTTGGCAATTTGGATTGCAGACAAGGTATCAGAATTGGAATGCATCTCGATGATAATATCCAGATCATCGCCACCAGTTTCACGGATAGCAGCAACCCGATTATATACTGTTTCCAACACATAATGGGAGAGAGGCCCTCTGATATTCCATTCTTTGGATTTATCCGTACCCGGAATAAGAATCGGATCAACCTTCACACAATCATATCCTTCGGCTATGCATTTTCTCGTAACTTCAGCATATTCTTCTGGGGTTTCCAATTTCTGCTTTTTGATATCAGAACCCCAATTGAATTGAATCTGGCTGGCATATACCCTTAAATTATCATTTGTTTTCCCGCCCAGCAATTCATAAACAGGAACTCCTAAAGCTTTCCCTTTTAAATCCAGTAGAGCAATGTCAATGGCACTCATAGCAGCGGTTACAACAGTTCCACCACCCATTCCCCAGAAAGTCTTGCGGAAAATGGTTTCCCAGATTTCTTCAATATGCATTGGATTCATGCCGATGATTTGTTCAGCAAAATCCTGAATCATCCCAAGGCCAGCGCGCCAACCTTTCCCATAAGCCAGACCAGCTTCACCCCATCCACAGATTCCTTCATCCGTGTTAATTCTAACAAGTACCGGGCTCCACGCTCCTCTGGAAGAAGCCGCAGCCCCGCCACTTGGTAATTGCAGTGCATCAATACTCGTGATTTTCATGATAATTTCTCCTTTCAAAGACATAAATTAAAAGATTCCAGCCAAATTTTTATTAAACCATTTTTTTCACACTGTCCATATGGACTTTGCCACTGTTATATCGGAGAACCGCATAGACTCCGCAAAAGATAAGAAATGCAATGTTGATAATCATAACAGTAAAGGACAAACCTCTCAAGGAAAGATACACCATATAAATATTTGCCAGTACCGTTACGATCATAATCGTATAAAAAACGCCATCAGGGATATGCAGGAAAGAATTCTTCCATTGTTGGCTCAGGATTTTGGGCATATAAAAGATGGAAAAGGCTGTGAGCATTCTTAAAAGATAACCTACCAAAACCAGATTACTGGTAATTTCTTTGATGCTCAAGCCAAAAATCAATGGTAAAATTCCCACCAGGTAAACGGCAAACATAATGACATAAGGAACATTCTTGGAATTGGTACGGCCAACTATTTCTGGGAACCAACCATCACGAGCTGCTCTTAAGATGGGGTTTGCCCGTGATCCATAGGTGGAATTCATCGTAGTCATCAATGCCATAACCGGTCCGCCAATAATAAATACGGGATAGAGCGTTCCAAAAAGTTTCTTTGCAGCCAACGTCAAGGGTTTATTTGCTACCTGATCGATGGGCAACAACCCGCAATCCACAATAGCCACACTGACATATACCACCAAAATAACCAAGGTTGAGATGATAATGGCCAAAGGAATATCTTTGGTCGGTCTGGCTGCATCTTTACTGAAATTCATTACCATATACTGACCATAGGTTGAATAAGCATAAATGGCTATAGCCGCTACAAATCCTCCATACCCATTTTTGAAAAATCCAGGCTGAGTGATATCATATACAACCGGATTTACTTGAGTCATCCCATAAAATCCAAAAATCAGAAGTGCAATCACCAAGATAGCCGTAAACAATTTTTGGACATCCGCCATAATGTTTACCCCACCAAGGTTCAGTACGAAAAATACTGTAACAGCAATCAAGCCAATAGCCGTTCCATTCAGAGAAGGAAAAACAGATGTCACATACATTCCTAAAGATTTTCCCAATAACGAAAGACTTAGGCATTGGGTGATGAACGCAGTTGCATAGAAGCCGGCCACCCTTTTATCCATCATATTGGCAACAATACTATATTCGCCGCCCTGCAATAAAGTAGTACTGCTAATAAAGATGAAAGGCAAAATGCTGAAAAAACCAACCAGGATGGCTGCCCCATAAGCAAGCCATGCTGAAGTTCCTGTTACTCCAATGGCAGTACCGATTAAGGTAATTACACCGGCACCAATAACTTGTCCACTGGAAATAGCAACCAAATCTGCTAATGTCAATTTCCGTGTTGATCCACTCATTTTGTACTTCTCCTTCCTTACTATTTCAGTATCCGTTCATATGTTCTTTCTATGAGAATAGTACTTCTTTTCTGAAATAAATAAAATTACTTTTCATTTTAACAGTTGTTAGGTTATAATTTAATAACTGAAAGGAGGTGGGTATCACGGAATTATTGCAACTTCGTTATTTTTTAAAATTGGCAGAAAGTGAACATCTAACAAAAACTGCTGCAAAGCTTAGAATTTCTCCTCCCAGTCTGAGTTCCTCTATAAAAAAATTAGAACAAGAATTAGGAGTTGCCCTCTTTACTCGTTCTAAGCAACGAATTTATCTAAACGAAAATGGAAAGGCCTTTTATCAATACGTTAGTCGATCATTGTCCATATTGGACGAAGGCATTGAATCTCTACATCCAATAAAAAATTACGCTCTTTCCATTGCTTTAACCAGCCAATCGGTTTATGCAGATATGTTGTACGCTTTTGAACAGAAGTATCCTGAAATCCCTTTGAAAGCATCAACTTTGACCTACTCTGATGTTATGAATACTGAAACTCTCAATCGCTTTGATTTCTATTTGGGTATTATTGAAGATTTGAATACTTCCGAAAGAGAAATCATCCAGCTATGCTCCAGTGAATCGCCCGTAGTCATGATTTCTCGAAACCATCCTTTAGCATCAAAAAGAACTCTTCGACTGGAAGAACTAAAGAATATGCCATTTATTTCCATTACCCAGGAAAATTCCTCGGCCACACAATTTGTATTTCGTGTTTTTGAAGAAGCACATTTTAAGCCGCGTAAATTTTTCGAAGGCAATTATCTTGTTCGACAAAAAATGGTTGCTGAAAACAAAGCCGTTGCTATCACGACTATGGTAGGTGCTGCTGCAAATGCATTACAGTCACCACAAGTAACTTTTATTCCCGTTGCTGAGATTAAGGCCACGCGTACCCAATCTGTCAGTTGGCCCAAACAGAAACCCCTTTCCGCCTCAGAGAAAAAGTTTATCCGTTTTTGTCAGCATTATTTTAAGATCCACCCATGGATATAAAAAGAACTGGAAGCCGAATACCATTCAGCTCCAGTTCTTTTCTATACTTTCTTTTATTCATTAAACGGGACAATTTTACTTGGCACTATCCCAGCACAGCTACACCTAAAGGATAGCCCACCGCGACTGTTACCAAAACGGCTATGATCATCATGGTAATCCCCAGTTTCAGGACTTGTCCGGTAGTTGTTTTTTCAGATCCTATGGCAAGCGCCACAGCCGGATGAGCTGGTGGTGTCGCATAGGCATAACTGGCAATCATCCCGATCAATGCACATACAACAGCAGTATTTATAGCTCCATTGGTTGCATTGCACAAAGGAATGGCAATGGCAGTTACAACGGTAACCGTTACCATATTCGAAGATACGTTGGTCTGGATGGAGGCCCAGGCAATAATAAAGAGTACCATCGTAGCCGCAGAAGCCGATTGCAGCAGGGGTGCAATGGTCTGTGAAATCCATGCAGTAATCCCCACCGTTTTATTTGTCATGGCAGCTCCCAAGGCCAGCGTGCCTGCAGCCATAATGATGCTGCCCCAATCAACGCCTTTGCTGACAGCCTCCTTAAAGTCCAGTAAAGGCTTTCCTTCCAGTGTCAGCAGACACAACAGACTGGCCCCAACAAGAGGCGGGAATGCTGTACCCTGGTTTTTAAAGAACTGATAGATTCCCGGGAAACTTGATTTTAGGAAGCCTGGTACTATCCACATAATAACCACCGCTACGCAAATGGACAGAACCATTTTTTCATATTTTTCCATGGGCGGAATCGTTTTTTCCAAAGCATCAAAGTCCAAATTGGCCACTTTGGACATGTCCGGTTTCAACACAAAACGGAAAATCAGCATAAGGGCGGCAAAACAGATCAGCCCTACGGGAACTGCGAACAACATATAGTCCCCATAAGCTATGCTTTTTCCTGTTGCCGCACTGTAAAAGCCCAATGCCATAATGGGAAAAACATGGGCTATTGGAGTCATGCCACAGGACATTTCTGCACAAATCAGCTGTCCCAGGACCAGGCTGTTGGTAAGAGAATCCTCATTCCGAAGCTGCAGTTCTTCACATATCGCATCCAGTATGGGAAGATAAATGACAAACAAAACTACTGGAGACATAAACATCCCAATGATCAGTACTGATGCACAATAAGAAATAAGGAACCACCATGATCCCTTTCTTGCAATCCGACTGCAGATAAACCCAATTGCACACCGTTTCACAAAGGGAGTTTTAGACAACGCATAGGTACACATAAACGTAAACAACAGAAAAGAAAAAGTGGAATTCCCTACTGATACTGCCAATAATTTATTCAGACTCAGACCCGGCACTGTAGCCAGCATAGCAATTCCCAATAAACTGGGCCAGTGTATGGCAATGGTTAACCACATAATCAGCACACCGGCAAAAATACCCAGCACCTGCATTCCTGCAGGTGTCAATCCTCCTGCCGGCGGAAGGACTTTGCCCAAAAACATGCACAGCAGCCCTAAAATTACAGCCGTTTGCCGTTTCATCCTACATCCCCCCTTTTATATCAGAGCCCCCTGGCGCAGCAATTCTTTTTGTACTGTTTCAACAGCACACCCTTTCCCTTGGGAAAGAGCAGCTGCAACTCCAGCAGCCTGACCAGTGGCAAATCCGCACCCCATGACCCGTACAGATGCAAAAGCTGTAGGATCCGCGCTTATCGTTCTTCCTGCACACCACAGATTCATCCATCCCTTTGCCTGGAGACACCCCAGGGGAATGCCATAATAGTCATCATTGTCTACAAAGACATACTTTGCAATTTTATTGACATCCAGATGCATTTCGCAGGGCCATCCACCCCTGGCTACTGCATCTTCCGGTTTGACCGCATGAAGTACCTGTTCCCCAGTCAAAGTCTTTTCCCCCAAAACATGTCTGGTATCCCTTAATCCCAGCTGCACACCGGTAGAAACCAGCCGACATTTTTCCATACCTGGCATATATTTATGGAACACTTCAAGATATTCCTGTGCCTGTCTCCGTGTTTCCATTTCACAGGAAGTCAACGTTTCTGCACTTAAATCAGGTACCCATATACTGGGCAAAATGGCACATACCGTATCATCATTCACTCGAAAAACAATCCCCGACTCTTTTGTTAGATGCTTGTATCCATCTTTTTTGGCCTGTGTAAAGATTCCTTCCAAAATGGCCGGTTTAAAGCGAACGTCTGGAGAGACTCTGTCCAACATCAGAATCCGGGTAGAAGCCTGTCCTTTCCCGCTGCCATCTCCATAGCGCAGCTTTGCTCCTGCGAGATATGCCAGATTGGCATCACCAGTAGCATCCACAAAAGCATTGGCTGTAAATTCATAACTATTCTGATCATCCATACACACAACCTTTTGAACTTTCCCATTTTGCAGATCTGCCTCTGCCTGGACCATCTGGCAATGGAGCAGGACATCTACTGGATAACGAGAAATAACCTGATCCAAAGCAAATTTTGTAGTCTCCTGGTCCAATGCCACAATGGCATTCCCCACTGGAGAAAGTGTATAACCATCATACTGGCCCAAGGCATGCAATTCCTCCAGGATTTCCTGCCCCACACCTTTGACAATCTGTTGGGCATTTTCTCCATGCGTAAAAAAGCCACAGTATGATAAAACATTGGCCGTCGTCGCCTGTCCTCCCAGGCAGCCATATCTTTCCACCAGGAGACAACTGGCGCCAGTTTTGGCAGCTCCGATTGCTGCTGCCATACCAGCAGCACCACCTCCAACCACCAGAACATCATATTGTTTTTTTAACATGGTTTTCTCCCCCCTCTGCTTTCTCTGTATTTATTATAATATTCCGTTTGTTTTTGGTAAAAATCATTGATTCTATAATCTTCATAGGTTATAACTATTTTAAAGCTCTTATTACCTGTCAACAAAGGAGGTCAGTTCTATGATCAGCAATCGCCAGATGGAATATCTGCTGGCCATAGCCCGAACTGGAAACATTACCAAGGCTGCCCAGCTGCTCCATATTTCCCAGCCATCTTTAAGCAATCAAATCATCTCTCTAGAAAAACAGTTGGGGATTCCCTTACTGGAACGCCGCAGAAAAAGAGTGTATTTGACAGATGCCGGACAATACTTTGCTACACAATCCCAAAAGATTCTCACGCAAAGCCAGAATCTGGAACATGCCATGAATGAGTTTTCTCAAATTAAGCGGGGATCTCTGCGTTTAGGTCTTCTTCCCATTCTCTGCTCTTTGCATCTCCCTGAAGCCATTGCTTCCTTTCAGAAAGAATACCCGCGAATTCTCCTGAATTTAACAGTTGATGGAAGTCGCCACTTGATGGAGAAACTTTTAGACGACAGCTTAGATGCAATTATTGCTATCCTGGAAAAAACAGATCTTCAAGATGACATAACAGCCATTCCCTTAAAAACATCCCCTATTTATGCCGCCATTCATGAGTCCCATCCTCTAGCTGCTCAACAGTGGGTAACTACACAACAATTGCTCCATGAGTCTTTGATTATCAGCGGAGATAGTTTTGTGCTTCAACACATTATTCTTGAAAGCATGAATGCCAGTCGGATTTTGCCTGAACATAGCCACAAATGCAATCAGATTGAGGCCAGCCTGGCTCTTGTGGATAAAAATATGGGAATTACTTTCTGCAGCAAGGAAGTCGCATCATATTACAGATTTTCCCATATTGTTCTTCGTCCATTTACCCCTCCCATTACCCGCAACATTTATATGGCCTATCGAAAACAGCTGAATTATTTTCCTCTCCTAAAAGCCTTCGTACAATATATAGAAAAGTTTATTCACATTGTTAGCGTCGGGTAAATTTAGCCGAGGAGGGGGTGCAACTGTTTTTTGGGACCTACATACCGTGAGAGTACACCCGAACGCACAGGCGGGCGAGGCAAAACGACCCGTCCTTACAAAGCTGCCAGCGTCAGCTGACATCCAACTGCGTATGACTAATGACAAAAAAACGACGGTCGCCACAGGCGACCGCCGTTTTTCGTATTTCAATCCATCACAATCCTGTCCAGCCTGCCAGTTGCAGGACAGCCAGCGCAACAGAAGCCAGGATACTTTGCAGCAGCAGGAACGGAGCAAACCATTTGGCATACCGGTTATAGGCAATCCCCGCGATACCCAGGGAACCCATGATGGTCCCTGCGGTGGGAACGATACAGTTGGACAGCCCATCTCCGAACTGGAAGGCCTGTACTGCCACCTGCCGGGTAATCCCTGTCAGGTCAGCCAGCGGAACCATCAGCGGCATCACTGCCGATGCCTGCCCGGACCCGGAAGGGATAAACAGGTTGATAAACAGATTGGCCCAGAACATCAAAATAGCACCGATAACAGGTCCGAAACTGCCAATAGGGATGGAAAGATAGTACACAATGGTATTCAGGATATGGCCATCTTTCAGGATGACTGAAATCGCATTGGCAAAGGCAATGATGAAGCCTGCATTCAGCATGGGTTTGCAACCTTCAATGAAAGCTTTCGTCGTCCCGTTGACACCCAGACCCAATGCCGCACCCTGCAGGATTACTGCCAAGAACATAATGGCGGCAATCTGCTGGTTCCCCCATTTGGCCACAACAGCACCGGTCATGATGGCAACAATAGCCAAAATCATAACTGCCAGGCAAAATTTCTGTTTCCCATTCAGTTTACCGGCCGATTCAAAGCTCTCCCCTTCCTGGGCGCCCATGTATTCTTCCGGTTTCATACCTTCCTGATAGCACAGACTGGTCGTTGGATCTTTTTGGATCCCTTTGATATACTTCATGACCAGCAGATAGTTTAGTACAAAGTTGACCCCATGGAACAGAAACCGTACCGACATCCCGGAAAACACCGGCAATTCCGCAATGGGATGGGCAACCCCCAAAGTGGAAGGATTGGCCCAGCCTACATTGAAACCGGAATAAGCGCCCAGGTAGATAATCATGAATCCGGCCGCCGCATCCAATCCCATGGTTTTGGCCAGGACCATCCCGATAGGGATTAACGCAACCGTCGGATTGGCAAATACCCCCGTTGCACCGCCCACGGACATAAAGGCCATGATGATAAAGACGATCTTCCCCAGATTTTGGCTGTCCCTTTGACCACCCACCGAACGGAATGCGACTTCCACTGCTCCGCTCTTTTGCATCATGTGCACGGCCGAACCGGTGAACAACACCATGGCAAAAAGGACAGAAGCCCTCTGGAAGCCTGTTACTACTGCATTCAGCACCGCAAAAGGTCCCTGGGGGGCCTGGGTCACCGCATGGTAGGTACCTGCCACTACCCGCGTCATTTTCCCGACTTTGACCGTATCGTATTCCCCCGCCGGTAGAATGACCGTCAGGATCGCAGCCACGCAAATCAGGAAGAACAGAAGCGCAATGGTCTCCGGAAATTGGAACTCTTTTTTCTTCTCCACCTTTTCCATAATTTCTCTCCTTATGGCTTGGCCAGATAATCTCTGGTAAATTGCGTCAGTACCTTCACACCCGTCGGCAAAGCAGTTTCATCGAACACATTCTTTGGGTTATGCAGACCACACCGGGTATTAGGGTCGGTATCATTCCCTGTCCCCAGCCGGAACTGGCAGCCCGGACACAGCTTCGGGAACATCCAGGAGAAGTCATCTGATCCCGTAGAAGGATACGGAATCTGATTGACATTCTCCTTCCCAATAGTTTCCGCCGCCGCCTTTTCAATGGCATCGATGACCTTTGCGTCGTTGATCAGCGGTGGCATCCCGTCGGCCCATTTCACTTCCCCTTTTCCCCGGAAAGCTGCAGCTCCGTGTTCCACGATCCGATTGATTTCTTCATGCATCAATTTCCGGCTTCCCGGATCCAGGCTCCGCAGGGTCCCCACCATTTCAACCTTTTCGGGGACTACGTTCCCAGCCTTTCCTCCATGGATGGAACCGAAAGTAAGCACTGCCGGATAAACCGGCCGATTCACACGGGAGACCACCGTCTGCAGTTCCGCAAGCAAGTAGCCGGAAATCATGATCGGATCCACGAAATTTTCCGGATGGGCCCCATGTCCGGCTTTGCCGTAAACCGTAATATAAAGGAAATCAGAAGAAGCATTGGCCGGCCCCTTGATGACCCCAATGGTCCCGGCATCCCATTCCGGCGAACAATGAAGACCTGCCAGCACATCGGGATGGCATTTTTCATAGAACTTTGTGGCCATGGTATCCAGTGCTCCATACAAAGCTTCTTCAGCAGGCTGGAAAATAAAGAGCACATCCCCATACAATTCTTCACGAATTTCAGAAAGGCATTTGGCCGTATACATCAGCACAGTCTGGTGGATATCATGGCCGCAGGCATGCATGACCCCTTCATTTTCAGAAGCAAAGGGCAACCCCGTCTGTTCCACAATGGGCAACGCATCGATATCCTCCCGCAGGCCTACAGTTTTCCCCGGGTGTCCTCCCTTTAAAACGGCAATACAGCCTGTTTTCATCCCTACATCCAAAATTTCGATGCCGCACCCTTTCAGGAACTTTTCAATCCGTTTGGTGGAGTCGAACTCTTTGTTGCTCAATTCCGGATGGCGATGGATTTCTCGCCGCATGGCAACCATATCCGCAATATACTTTTTGACCAGTGTATTCGTATCCATAATGTCTCCCCCCTTGAATTACTATATACGCTTTTTATGATAATATTAAATTATTTGGTTTGCAATTTATGCAAATCAGTATGAGGTGTTTGGTTAATTTGTGTATAATTTGTGACGTTATTACTCTTTTATTTACTCACTTTGAAAGAGTAATCCATCGCTGTCTTTATCAATATGAGTTCCTGTCTCACTCCAAGTTTCAGAAAGGGCATCGGGTCAATGAAGTCGGAAAGGCTGTCGGATTCAAGACCTATACCCACTTTATCCGTACTTTTACCAATAAATATGGGCATTCTCCCACAAAATTTGTAAAAGAAAGAGAAAGTCTGCAAAATAGAAAGATAAAGGACTTGAGCAATCGCTGGATGACAAAAAACAGGACTACCGCAAACATGCAGCAGTCCTGTTTCTACACTCTTACTTTTTATCTTTCATCCTAAAGCAGAAGGTGCAGTGATGATCTTTGTACATGATATGGTCATGTACACATTCCAGGTCTTCATTGTACCCTTTGCAGATGGCGGGGTCGATATTTTCGCAGTAAATGCGGCCGTATTTTTCTTCCCCCGCATCCATCCAGGTCTTGGCGAATACACAGCGGTCAAAATCCTGGTTGATTTCGTCTTTGCCATATTCTGTGTCATACCCGAACAGTTCACTGCGTTCCATGTCATAGTTGGGCAGATAGGCATCCAGATCATTTTTCTGGCCCCGTTGAGCAGCCCTGCGGGCAATATCCTTACCCCGTGCCACTCCCCAGTCAATGACGCTTTGCTTCAGGATTTCCAGGCCTTTTTCCCCAAATTCTTTTTCCAGATTCTTTGCCAGGATGGAAAAAAAACGGGCAAACAGAACGAACATGGAAACCGGTTCATCCATTTTTTGCGGTTTCAAGTTTTACACTCCCCTTTTTTATGTCCCAGGGTCTGCTGCAGATACAGCAGGACCCTCAACCAGAACAATCGTATTTATTTGCTTTCTTTGATATGCTGAGCCAGGCCGTTCAGATAGTACAGGAATGCCCAGTTAACCACATGGGCCGCCGTCTGCAGGGTGAACACTTCCGGATAGGTTTCCACAAAGTCAATGCCTTTCGCCCCTGCCAGTCCTGCTTCATGGAGCATCATCAGCAGTTCATAAGAAGTCAGACCACCCATGTCCTGGGGTGCCTGAGGCATGTTGGCTGCATCCAGACTGTCTGCACATACAGTAATGTAGATATATTCCGTATCCTTGCTGACTACTTCCAGGGCTTTGGAAATGGAAGCCTTCCAGCCATCTTCATGGACATCGATGGCCCGGATGACCGTTGCGCCATATTTTACGGCATTGTTGTATTCTTCCCGATGGTTTCTGGGTCCACGGATCCCGATATGAGCGATCTTGGTGGGATCCATGTTGGGATCATTGTAGACCCGATAGAAAGGAGAACACCGGGACAATTCATCATCACCGAAATGGGAGTAGTTGTCCAGATGGGCGTCAAAGTGGAGAACGCCTACTTTCTTCGGATACCGTTTGGCGATTTCACTGATGATGGGATAGGCAATGCCATGGTCCCCGCCAATGGTAATGGGGATAATTTTGGCATCAGCCAGTTTGCCAATCCGCTCCCGGATGGATTTGAAGGTAAAGTCATAGTTGCCATTCTGGGTGGCAATATCCCCGGAATCAGCCACATTGAGGTAATCAAAGCAATCCAGGTTGTAGTCAGGCAGGAAGCCGGTATACCGGATGGACGCAGAGCGGACTGCTTTGGGGCCTTCCGTAGTGGAAGAATACCCGCCGATGGTACAGCCTCCTTCCCAGGGTACCCCAACCACTGCGGCATCGATTTTTTTCAGATCGTCATCATTTTCAATGACGGACAGGTTCAACCAGGAAGGTACTCCGCTGTAAATCATATTGGGCAGGAAATTGGGATCATAAATCGTAGGTTTACTTTCTCTCATTTCAAAACATCTCCTTATAAATCTACCAAAGAGGCCAATGCCTTTTTAGAACAAACTGATGATGCTGCTGACTCCCAAGATCAGGGAGATGATAAAGATGGCAGTTCCCAGAACGTTTTCCAGCGTACTGTTGGCAAATTCTCCCATAATTCTCCGGCTGGCGGTCAGATAAATGGTCACACCCACCACAACGGGCAATACCACACCATTGACCATCTGGGCAGCCATAATCAGGGCAATGGGGTTAAATCCCATCCCGGCAACGATGATGCCGGTAATAAGAACCAGGAAGTTGGTCACGGTGTACCGTTTGTCACTGCGGTTGGTTTTCCAGCCAAACAGACCGGCCAGCACATAGGAAACACCCATGGGCGTGCAAACAGCGCTGGACACCCCGGCGGCCACCAGGCCGATGGCCATGAAGGGTTTGGCAAAAGTCCCCAAAGTCGGTTCCAACTGGATGGACATGTCCATGGCATTCCGGACCGGCATTCCCAGCATGACCGTTGCCGCCGTAACCATGATGGCTCCGGTTACGATGCCCCCGATGATCATGGGGATATTGGTCCCGAACCGGCAGAGAGGCAGGTCATCAGTAGAATGCCAGGTTCTCTTGGCGGAGGCCGCATGGAGGAACATGTTGTAAGGCACTACCGTGGTCCCGATCAGGGACAGGCAGGTCATCAGTCCGCCCTTGGGAATGTTGGGGACACAGCCAGCCAGCAGTTTTCCCAGGTCCGGCTTCACCACGAACATGGTGACCAGGAATACCACAGCCATGATGATGACGCAGGCTCCCAACAATTTTTCCAGGTATTTCAGGGCATCTCCGGCGAAGCTCAGGAGCAGCAGGATGCAAAAGCCCCAAACCGGAGCAATGATCCGGGTGGAAATCCCGGTCAGGGCGCTGATTCCAATGGCCGTCCCTGTCAGGTCCCCGCTCATGTAAGCGAACCCGCCAATAGTGATGGCCACGGCCACCAGACCGCACAGCAGATTCCGCAGTACAGGACGGTTTTCAAAATCCTTGACCAGGTTCTGAGCCAACCCCATCTGGGTCACAATACCCAGGCGGGCTGCCATGCCCTGCATGACAATTACTGCAATAACTGAAAAGATGATGCACCAGAACAGCTGGAACCCATAATCAGCCCCGGCTTTCGTGGAACTGGTAACCGTCCCCGGTCCGATAAAGGAGCCGACGATCAGGAAGCCAGGCCCCAATGCCCCCAATTTTTCCTTTAGGGTAAACTGCTTTTCTTTTTTGTCCGCCATACTTCTCTCCCCCTCATTGGTAAAATCCTACGCCGCATTACCCTAGTTACTCGCTCTTGTTTAACTACATTGTCGTTTTTTATTTTGCATTGTAGTTTTGTGTATTTTTATACCACCATTATTTCTGTTTGTCAATCAAAATCTTTTGTGCTACTCTAATAAAGAAAAAATCGCTGCCAAGGGAGGTCGTTTATGGAAAAAAAGTTACAAAAGCCCATTCAGTCCATCCAGCGGGCTGTACAGATCCTGGACTGTTTCACGCCTACGGATCCCAGTCTGCCCCTGTCAGCCATCAGCGAAAAAACGGGACTGAACATCAATACCACCCGGGGTCTGGTCAACACGTTGGTAGAAAGCCAGCTGCTGCTGCGGGACAGGGAAACCGGTTATTATAAACTGGGATATTACTTCGTTACCAAAGCTTCCATGATCCACCAGGATATCGACCGGTATGTGGAACTGTTCAAACCTCTGGTCGATGCCATTGCAGAAAAATATCACTTCTCCGCCAGTCTCCAGATGGTGTACCAGAATCAAATTTTCAGTGTCTATTGTGCCTATCCCACCAAGCAGGCCTATTACATCGTTATGAGTGAATACACAGATCTTCCCCTCCATGCCACCAGTTCCGGAAAACTGCTTCTGTTGGATGAAGTGACCCATGGAAGGAAAGAAATGTTGGATCAATTGGATTTCAAGGCTTTCACACCTTCCAGTATCCGTTCCAGAGAACAGTTGGAATCCCAGCTGAAAGCCATCCAGAAAAACGGCTATTCCACGGAAATCGAAGAATTTGTCAATGATGTGGGCAGCCTGGCAGTGCCCCTCTATGATGAAAAAGGCCGGCTGCTGCTGACTATCAGTGCCACCTTCTTTGTAAAATCCCTTCCCCAGCTCAAAAACGATCTGCTGAAGGATTTCCAAAAAGCCATTGATACCTGGAAACAGGCCATGAGAAAGGAGATGCCATAATGGATAACCTGAAAGATATCTGGTCAGCGCTTTTCCAATCCCTTTCAGCCTTCGGCTATGAAGAAGGCCAGGGTACCACCCGTCTTTCCTGGTCAAACCCTTTCCTGGAGGCCCAGAAATATCTGCATAGTTACGCAGAAGCTGCCGGACTCCAATGCCAGCGGGACGGCTGGGGTAATCTGCTCATGACTGTACCGGGAGAAACTGGCCTTCCGCCGGTGTATACCGGTTCCCATCTGGATACCGTTCCCCATGGAGGAAAATATGATGGAGCCCTGGGGATTACGGTCCCTCTGGCCATTGCCGCAGCCTGGCATCAGGCAGGATTCCGTCCCCGCCGCCCTCTGACCATCATTGCCTTTGCCGAAGAAGAAGGCACCCGATTCGGACCCCCATGCATGGGCAGCCAAGCTATGGCAGGAAAGCTCCAGGGAAAAGATCCTGGCAGTTTTATCACAGCAGAAGGCCAACCCCTTCCCCAACTGCTCCAGGAAGCCGGACTGGAAGGGGATCCCTTTGCCCCGCATCTGCTTCCGGGGAAATGTTTTGTGGAAATGCATATTGAGCAGGGCCGTGCCCTGGAAGATGCCAAACTGCCTCTGGGCATTGTTTCCGCCATTGTAGGAATCCGGCATTTTATAATCCGGGTCCAGGGCCAGGCCAACCATGCCGGCACTACCGCCATGAAAGACCGGCATGACGCCCTGGCGGCAGCAGCTGCAGAAATCAGTGAAATCCATCAGTGCGCCCTGACATCCAACAATCAGTATGTAGCCACAGTCGGACATATCCGGGTGTCTCCCGATGCAGGAAATGTCATTCCAGGAGAAGCAGAGTTCTCTCTGGAAATCCGTGCGGAGGAAGATTCCACTATGGATTGTGTCGTTTCTGCCTACAAGGATTTCTCACGAAACCTGGAGAAACAATATGGCGTCCGATTTCTGTGGAATCAGCTGGATCAGATTCCGCCCCTGCCCATGGACCGGAAAATCATGGAACTTTTTCAATCGTACGCTCAAAAAGAAAGTGTCCGTTTTCAGATACAACCCAGTTGGGCAGGCCATGATGCCATGATCCTGGGCCACGAACTGCCCACTGCCATGCTGTTTGTCCCCAGCAAAAACGGCATCAGCCATTCTCCCGAAGAATTCACTTCAGCAGAAGATATTGGACAGGCAGCTTCCGTCCTGGAGAAAGTGCTGACCCATCTGACCAGAGAATGAGGATGGAGGTTTTTCCAATCATTCCTTGAAAAAAGAGCGAGGATACCGTACAAAGGGTATCCTCGCTTTTTAAATTGTTTTTTCTTTTCCTTACATGAGCCCAAGATGCACGCAAAAAATCATTTCTCCTGAAAAGCGTCCCAAACTGTTTGTGCCAGCACCTGCGCTCCAGTGGCAATTCCCTTTTCATCAAAAACGATGCCGCTGTTATGCAGGGGACGATGAGATTTCTCATCCGCATTGCAGGTCCCTATGCGGAACAGCGCCCCGGGAAGAATTTCCAGGTAATCCGCAAAATCCTCAGATCCCATGGAGGCTTTCTCCAGTTCTATTACATGGTCTTCGCCCAGTACTTCCTTCCCCGCTTGGGCGATCCGGTCAACTACATTGGCATCGTTGATGACAGGGGGATTTCCCTTCTGATACTCCACTTCACAGGTTCCGCCAAATCCTTCGGCAATGGAAGGCAACAGTGTTTCCAAACGATTTTGGATCAACGTACGTACAGAGGGATCCAGAGAACGGACCGTCCCTTCCAGCACCACCTTGTCCGGTATCACATTGGGGGCCGTTCCTCCTGTAATCTTTCCAATGGTGATAACACCGGAATCCAGCGGCGCTATATTCCGGGATACAATGGTTTGCAGGGCCGTCAGGATGTAGCCCGTAATGCAAATCGGATCTATGGATTTATGGGGATGTGCCCCATGACCACCTTTCCCATGGACAGTCACTTTCAAAGAGTCACTGGCGGCCATGGAAGGACCTTTCCGTATGCCAATGGTACCGCCGGGAATTTCCGGCCAGGTATGGAGTCCGATAATGAATTGTGGATGATATTTTTCAAAAATCCCTGTGTCAATCACGGACTTGGAACCGTTGAGTTTTTCCTCTGCCGGTTGGAAAATCAGCAGTACTCTGCCAGTAATATCATTTTCAGCCTTTTTCAGCAGTTTTGCCGCATACAGAAGAGCGGTCATATGCAGGTCATGCCCGCAACAGTGGGCGATACCTGCCTTTTTTGAAGCAAAGGGCAATCCGGATGCTTCCTGGATGGGCAGCGCGTCGATATCCGCCCGCAGCGCTATGCACTGGGGCTCTTTCCCCTGACCGATGGATGCCACCAAGCCTGTTTTCAAACCAGTATCCAGAATGGGGATTCCCCATTCCTGTAGTTTCCTACGAATTTTTTCCGTAGTTTCGGTTTCTTCATACCCCAATTCCGGATACTGATGACATTCTCTTCGAAACGCCACTGCTTCCTTGATTTCCGTATCGGTCAAAATAAACTTTTTCATGCCGGATCCGCCTTTCCTTTCACCCTAAAGAAGAGTATCCCTGCCAGAATAAATGCCACCAGGGCAGCGGAAACACCCCCTATATAAAGCATGGGACTGCTCAGGAACAGCATGGGGCCCATGGTGGTATTGGGCAGCTGGTAGAAGGATCCCAGGGTACTGGAACCGGAAATACTCTCACTGGTCATGGTATCCCCATCAGGATCCAGGACTTTGATCAGCAGCAGGCCGGTTGCCAAAGTCCCGGTGCATTGCCCATAGATTCCCATAGCTACCTCAAACCAATGATCTCCATACCATTTTTTGGAAAGATACACGGAAAAGAAAGCCGTCAATCCGCACAGGATAATGGTAGACACAACAATAGGAACGAAATAGGCTTTTAAGACGCTGATCCGGATGGTTGCCACCGCCACCACAATCATATATTCCAGTGCCAGCCCGGAAATCCGTTTCATGGAAGGACGGTCAATATACTGTCCCCATTTTGTTTTCCCCAGAATAGGTCCTACAATGGCCCCCATCAGAAGGCACATGGTATACAAAGGAATCCGCTTCCAGAAAGGGATAATGGCGATCAGACCAATCCGTGTGATATAGGAAATGGCAATGATAACGCCGACAATCATAAACTGAAAAGCAAAAGGATCCAGAGCTGAAGGACTGCACACTGCAGCGGCCATGGAAGGACGGCTTCTTTTTTCAAGCAATCCGGAAGAATAGGTCAGTTTGTCGATTTCTGCCTGATCTACTTTATGACTGGTCCATCCTCTGGAAGCCCCATAGTTGATCAGGAACATCCCTCCGATAACGGCGGCGAACATCCCAATGGTAGCATAGGTCATGGCAATCCCCATGGCATCGCTGATTCCTTCAGATCCAAAGGACGCCCCAATGATTCCAGCAGAACCGTGTCCTCCATAAAAACCGGTGACAGGCAACAGGCCCAGCCACATGGGCAGATCCTGCATAAACGGAAGCAATGCCACAATTATGGCCAACCCCACAAGGATCTGCATCATATGCATGGTCCCGGCAATAACTGTTGTGGATAAGATGTCTCTTCCCAGTTTGCCCACAGAATTTCCTAAAAATGAAGTGGCAAAGATGAAGCAGAAAGCAAAATTAATCCATTGCCCGATTCCTTTGCTGTAATGCAGACAAATGGGCGATACTTCCCCCAACACCTGGGGCCCCAACAGCAGACCCAGGATTCCGGCAATCAGAGATGCCGGAATAAAATACCGTCTGAAAAAAGCAATCTTCACCCGCAGTGCAAACCCCAGACACAACAGAAAGCTGACTGTTGCAATATCAATGGCAATATCTGTCAAGTTCATTTTTCACTCCCCCTCCCGCCCAAACGGAGACGTTAGCTTACTTGTAGTAGGCCTTGATAAACTTCAAAATCCTTGCCAGACAGGCCTCCACGATTTTTTCGCCCTTTTCTCTGGTAGCAACCGTTGCATCCCCTACCGTTCCGTTGTAAGTTTTATCCGTAAATTTTCCCAACGTGATAAAATCACTGAATTCAGAGCTGGTATGAGGATCTACACAGGTTTCTCCAGCTTCATCCACCAATTCAGGGAACAGATACAACATTACAGATGTTCCGCATTCACTGGCATGGCCATTGCACATGTACCCTTCATACTGGCAGATTCCTTTGTTGTGGACAGTAGCAAAACGCCACCAGTCAACTTGAGCCATTTTAAAATCATACTGTTCCATGTATTTTTTGGACAAATAATTGACTGTATCCACATTCCCTGCGTGGCCAGTGATAAATAAAATTTTCTTGGCTCCATCTTTCAGTACTTTCCCCAGGATATAATCCAGATAGTCTTCCAGAATCTTCCGAGGCATGGCAAATGTGCAGGGAAAAGAAGCCAGCGCAGAAGATTCTCCGGCTTCAATAGTCGGTGCAATCAAAGCATCCGTCTCCTCGGCAACCAGTTCAGCAATCCGTTTGGCCACCAGCAGATCCGTTCCCATGGGCAGATGAGGCCCGTAGACTTCACAAGCGCCTGTAGGAATGATAACCAGAGGATCCTTTTCCATTCTTTCCAAATATTGTTTCCCTGGCATTTTTCTGATATAATTTTGCATAATCTTTCAGTCCTTTCTTGCTTTCTGTTTCATTTTTCTCTTTTGTTTGTCGTCTTATTATTATTTTTGTATATTATTTATCATACAGTCTTTTGAACAACAACTAAATTCTATTTGTTGCATGTATTATTGCGTTTTATGCATCAGTAGAAAGGATTCTGTCATGGATATTGCAAACATCCACAGTTTTGTAGTTCTGGCTGAACTGCTCAGTTTCGCCAAAACGGCAGAAAAAGAACATATTTCCCAGTCCACACTCAGCCGTCGGATCCAGTCCCTGGAAAAAGGACTGAATGTCCAACTGTTCCAACGGGATACCCGCAATATAAAATTGACGGAAGCAGGAAAAGAATTCTACTTCCAAGCCAACAAATTGTTGGAGCAGTACCACCTGGCCATCAGTTTGACCAAAAAAGCAGTAGGCGGATATTCCCGAAAACTCCGGATCGGTATTGGTTACTATGAGCATTTTTTCCTTATGCCGTTTATTGGGCAGTTTTCTGCCAGCCACCCAAACATCAAAATCAATCTGTATCAATTTGTCTATGAAACACTCCTGGAATATTTTATCCGGGGAAATCTGGACATCATTCTGACCAGCGACCAATTCCTTTCCTCGATTTCCGAAAACGCCTACAAGAAGCAACTGCTTTGGCAGGACAGCTGGAGTTTGATTCTTTCCCGGGACAACCCTTTGGCTGCATATCCTTTTATAGACCGAAAACAATTGCGGGACCAGACCATCATCACCATGTACAACGGGAGCAGCAAAATGATCCGGAACATCTATCGGAATCAGGATTTTACCGAGCCATTCCGTACCGTAATCCAGGTCAATTCCTTTGCTGCCAAAATCGCCCTGGTAGATGCCAATATGGGGATTGGTTTTGTTCCCTCATTTATAAAAACGGAATCCTACAAAAACGTTCTCCTAAAAAAGATCGTTCCTGCCTATAATCCTCGCAAATTTTATGTTTTATGCAATTCCTACAACTACGACCAGGCTGTATCAGACTTTTTCAGGCGGTGTCAGGAACACTGGCAAAAATAGACAAAATAAAGCACAAAAAAGCACTGCGGCGTACGCAGTGCTTTTTTAGTAATTGATTATTTTCCCAAACTCCGCAGAGCTGTTTCTCGGGATCCTTTTAAATGGAACAGCATGGCATCTCCTGCCTTATCCCTTTCTCCCATAAAAATCAAATCAATGATCTTCTGATGTTCCTTGGCTGCTTCCTTGTGCCGTTCCCAGATATCACTCCCGGACAGGACCCGGATTCTCATATGCTGATCAAAAATATGAGCCAGCATATTGCGAAAGTAAAGATTGGAACATCCTTGTGCCAGAAGTCGGTGGAACCGGTCATCCAGTAAAGCGAACTGCTCCGGGTCCGGTGCAGACTCTATTAGTTCCTCAGATTTATCCCTTATCTCATGCAGTTTCTTTAAATCCAGATACTTCAGATCCTTTCGGATAATGAAAGGTTCCAAAAGCATCCTGGCTTCAAAACTTTGGTTGATTTCATTGATGGTCAATGGTCTGACCATCACCCCTTTTTTGGGGAGAACCGTAACCAGCCCCTCCTGTTCCAGCCGCGTCAGAGCTTCCCGGATAGGTGTTCTGCTGACCTGCAGTTCTTCCATCAGAGCAGTTTCATTCAAAAAGCCATTGCTTTCATACTGGCATCGTAAGATTTTGTTTTTGATTGCATAATAGGCCTTGTCCCGCAAACTCATCATGGCTCCGCTTTCACCTCTGTCCTGCCACTCTCTTGTATACATCAGATATATTTCAATTATACTGGATATATCCTTTGGATGCAAAAAGAATCTATGCTAGAATCGAACTAGGAAAAATGAACGGAATTTTTAGAATCTTTTATATGCTTTTAAAGGGGAGGAATCTGTAATGAACATCAAAAAGACACTTGCCGCTTTGTGCCTGGCATCACTGGCTGTATTTACTCTTACCGGCTGCGGATCTGAAGAAGGCGGAAAATCAAAGAGCAGTGAAGGAAAAGTCCAAATGGATCTGGCTACCGCCTACTCAGCAGATTCTCCTGCAGGAAAAGCCATGAAAAAATTCGTAGAAGATGTAAAGAAGAAATCCAACGGCAGCATTGAAATCAATTTGTTCACAGATGGAACTTTAGGGAATCCCAAAGACAACTATTCTTCTGTAGCCAGTGGCGACCTGGACATGACGATGTCCGGTTTGGAAGGACTTGACTTGTATGCTCCAGAATACACATTCCTGGATGCCCCCTTCCTGATGAAAGATTTGAAACAACAGCAGGCAATCTTGAACAGTGGAATTGGCGATAAGCTCAAAGCCATCTATAAGAAAAATGGTTTTACCACTCTGGGTTTCCACAACCGGGATGTTCGGGAATTGGCTGGGACAAAGCCCATCAAGACACCGGCCGATCTGCAGGGTCTGAAACTTCGTCTGCCCGGCATGAGAGTCTATGTGGATACCTGGAGCCAACTGGGTGTAAGCTCTACCACCGTTGCCATGAATGAATTGTACACGGCTCTGCAGACCAAGGTGGCTGAAGCCTGCGAAGGCGGCTATGAACAGATGGCTACGCTGAAATTGTATGAAGTCCAGCCTTACATCATGGAAACCAACCATGTATATGAATTTGTTGGACTCTTCATCAACAATAAAGCTTTTGAAAAACTGAGTCCTGAACAGCAGAAAATCCTGCAGGAATGTGCCAAGGAAGACCTTGCCTATGCTGACAAGCTGGCTGAAGAAAGCCGCCAGGAATACAAAAAGCAGTGCCAGGACAAGGGAATGAAAGTGCTGGAAGTTGACCAGGCTGCTTTCCGCAGTGCACTGGAAAATTATTACAAGGAACAGTTCAACAGCAAATGGACGGTCACCACTTACGATGAAGTCATGAAATACGCCAAATAATCTACAACAGAAGGGTGCCGCACCAAAGGGTACGGCACCCTTTCTCGCAGATAAGGAGGGATTCTCTTATGTTCCATAAAATAGCACGAGGCTATTTGAAAACTGTTGAAGGAATTTGTATAACGCTTTTATTCATCATTTTTTTGCTGATGGTTATCCAGGTTGTCTGCCGTCTCTTTACCATTGGCCAGAATTTTACGGAAGAACTGGCCCGCATCTGTTTTTGTCTGATGATCTTGTCAAGGCCGGGTTCAATTTGATCCATTTGGCCGGTTAAAAGTGACCCAATAAAACGGTAAATTCACTGCTTCTGCAGTTTTAGGGCCGGAAGTCCTTAA
>ENA-OQIN01000594-OQIN01000594.1-human-gut-metagenome-genome-assembly--contig:-NODE-594-length-24602-cov-3.424709_pt1 | contig 24602 bp, 24 predicted proteins | sample MGYA00242581_ERZ504746 | MGnify/ENA primary metagenome ERZ504746 (study PRJEB26092, sample SAMD00036436) | human gut metagenome | host: Homo sapiens | study: EMG produced TPA metagenomics assembly of...
CTGTCATGAGCCCCGCCATAAGAAGACCCAGCATCATCCCCGTCCTCACGACTTCTGAAATTCTGCCTTTTTCCCCTCTTCCCAAAAGCTGTGCCAGAATAGGAGTGGCTGCCATCAGGACGCCATTAATACTCGTAATCATAGGCATGAACAGGTTGGCTCCCACAGACACTCCGGCCAGATCTTCCGGCCCCGCATGTCCTGCCATGGCTGTATCCAGAAAATTCATTCCAATCATTGATATCTGGGCAATCAGAATAGGTGCCATAACAGAAATCAGCTGTTTTCCGTCTTCATAAAAATATTTCACGGCCTTTTTCTCCCTAAAGTGTAAGAAAAGGCGCTTTATCAGCGCCTTTGATTCATGAAATTTCAAGTCTTTTTAAATTATATCATTTTTTTGATATATCAGAAACTATAATATATTTATTGATTAATCCGCTCAAAAAAAACCGCCTCCCAGCGGCTTTTTTTTGAGCACAGATACTTATACTGTTTTTCCTGCCTTTGCCCAATCGGCTTTAAACCGGGCCAGTCCGGCATCAGTCAGCGGATGCTTCATGGCATCCATCAGCACCTGATAAGGCACTGTTGCGATATGGGCTCCTGCCAGTGCGCACTGTTCAATATGCTGCGGTTTTCTGATAGAAGCTGCAATAATTTCCGTGGAAATCTGGTGAATCGAAAAAATATCCGCAATATCCCGGACAAGCTCAACACCATCCCATCCGATATCATCAATGCGCCCGACGAAAGGACTGACATAGGAAGCGCCTGCCCGGGCCGCCAACAATGCCTGGTTCGCCGAAAAGACAAGCGTTACATTTGTATGAATTCCTTTTTTATGAAGACGGGACACTGCTTTCAGTCCTTCCGGCGTCATAGGAATTTTAATTACGATATGAGGTCCTATCTTTACCAATTCTTCTGCCTCACCGACCATTCCGTCAGCCTCTTCGGCGATGACCTCTGCACTGATAGGCCCATTGACAAACGAAGAAATTTCACGGACAACCTGATGGAAATCACGGCCTTCTCTGGCAATGAGTGAAGGGTTGGTCGTCACTCCTGAGATAAATCCCATATCATAAGCTTTCCTGATTTCCTCCACATTAGCCGTATCAATAAAAAATTTCATAGTACAAAAGGCCCTCTTTCATAATAAAAGCCGCGCAAAGCGGCTATCTTTATTCTTAATTCTTTTGTACCATTTTTTGGGAATACTGTCAAATAATCAGACTTTCTCTTATAAAAAAACATTGCTATTATAAAAACAAATAGCTATGATAGAAATGATTATTTCTATTAATGGGACCGGTGTCCCGGAAAGAAGGTGTTCTCTTGCATACCCTCAATACCCTGATTCTTTCTGTCAATAATCTACTATGGTCATATCTGATTATTGTACTGCTGATAGGCACGGGAATTTATTTTTCTCTGCGCACGCGCTTCGTACAAATACGTTATCTGGGAGAAATGTTCCGGATCATTGCCGATTCTGCAGGTACGAAGACGCAGGGAAATCAGGTTTCTGCTTTTCAGGCATTCTGTGTCAGCACCGCTTCCCGCGTAGGTGTGGGAAATATTGCCGGCATTGCCATTGCCGTCACAGCAGGAGGTCCCGGCGCTGTTTTCTGGATGTGGTTTATTGCTCTGCTGGGCGCGTCCACAGGATTTGTAGAAAGCACACTGGCCCAAATTTATAAAGTGCCGCGGCAGGACGGAACTGCCGGATTTCAAGGAGGACCTGCCTATTATATCCGGTCCGGCCTTCATTCTCCTCTGTGGTCTGTTTTTTTTGCAGTGCTGATCAGTGTTACCTACGGGCTTGTATTTAATTCCGTCCAGGCCAATACGATCGCTCTGTCTCTTTCCTCTTCTTTCGGTATTGACCGCACACTGTCCGGCCTTATACTGGCCCTTCTGTCAGGGGCTGTCATTTTCAGCGGAATCGGCCGCATTGCACGTATGACGGAGTGGCTGGTTCCTCTCATGGCCGGGGTCTACCTGTTGGTGGCTATCGGTATTATGATCTATCACATTGCAGATCTTCCCGGCGTTTTCCTCCTGATTATCAAAGATGCTTTTTCCCCGGATGCCGCCATGGGAGGGGGAATGGGAGCCGCTGTCATGACGGGAATCAAGAGAGGACTTTTCTCCAATGAAGCCGGCATGGGCTCTGTCCCCAATGCTGCCGCCACAGCGGATGCCAACCATCCTGTACGCCAGGGACTGGTACAAAGTTTCGGCGTATTTGTTGATACATTTTTTATCTGTTCTGCCTCCGCATTTATTGTCCTGCTGTCGGGAAATTATCAGTCAGGAACACTGACCGGCATTGAGCTGGTACAGGAAGATCTTTCTCAGTATTTTGGTTCTCTGGCTCCCCATATGCTGGCCTTCTTGATTTTTCTGTTTGCGTTTACATCTATTATCGGCAACTATTATTATGGAGAAATTAACATCGCCCGTCTGACACGGAGCAAGGTATGGCTGAATCTGTTCAGAATCTTGATTGCCTTCATGGTTTTCGGCGGTTCTGTAGCTGAACTGACACTGGTCTGGAATATGGCAGACCTCTTCATGGGGCTGATGGTACTTACCAATGTCACCGCCATTCTTCTTCTGTTTCCCCAAGTGAAAAGGACTCTTCAAGATTACGAATCACAGAAAAAATCAGGAACAGAAGATCCCTTATTTTGTAAAAATATTCTTCCCAACCAGGAAAACATTGTATGTTGGGCAACGCCGGAAAACGACAGCCCTGCTAAATAAAACATTCCATGAGTCAGAAACGCTGCAGAGAAGATCCCTCTGCAGTGTTTTTATTTATTGTTAAACCTATAAAACCCCAAGGGCCACTGCTATTTTCCCTTCCGGCAGCGCCAATGATGTATTTCTATATAAGATAATTCCGGGTTCTTCCGCCCGGTATATATGAACTGTCTTTCCAAAGATATCTTCTGACCTCCCCAATATACCGCCTTGAGGAATATACTGCCCTGCAGCCGCTGCCGGATACCAGCATTCATTGCTCCGTGAACAAAGATATCGGATGCTTTTTATTTCTTCCTGCCGCCTGTCAGCAACTTCTTCTGCCTGTTCATAAGCAAGATGCCCTGCCGCGCCAAGAAGCCTTTCCAGATCCTGTTCATACTGGCAGATATCTTCCTTTCTGCAGAGCCCCTGTCCTCCCCGCTCCACCAGCACGGACGGAATCCCTTTCATGGCTGCCCATTGATAAGCCCCCCCCTCTGCGCGGGAACAAAAGCGGTAAGGTACATTCAGCGCCTCTGCCAGCTTACGGCTTTTACCGCGTATATCAGAGCAGGAAAGCCCCCCGTAATAAACATGGGGACATAATTCTTCATGAATATCTCCGCTGTGCAGATCAATATAATAGTCAGCCTCTCCAATCACCCTCCTGCATAGAAACCAGGCTGTCTTTTCTGTAATTGTTCCCTGCGCTTCTCCAGGAAATTCCCGATTCAAATTTTTATTGTCCTCAGGATTGACTTCAGGCACCCGGCCCCAAAACGACTGTGGATTAGCCATATGGACCAATGTCAGGCTCCCTTTTATGAAAGAGGGGTTCAGTTTTCCTGCCAGAGATGTCAAGGCTGCGATTCCTGGATATTCTCCGCCATGAATTCCCGCTGTAATCACTGTTCTGGGCCCGGGTTCAGCCCCTTGAATTTCTGTTATAGGAATTTCAATATCTGTTCCTGGAATGGGTACGCATTTCTGACTTTTGAAAAATCTCTCATTTTTTATTTTTATCATTAACTCTCCCACTTATCCTTTACTGTCAAATTTGAACTAATAAATTTGCTTATATTGAGAAAAAAGCTTATTTTACATTGTATTATTAGTAAATAATATATTTTAATATCTTGATAATTATTGTTTAAATAATATTAGTATGATATAGTGATATTATATCATACTAATCTTATTTTTAGATAGCAAAGGAGGCTCTATTTTTGTGGATTCAATCACTTTTTTCTTACTTTAAGCAAGCTGTATTCACTTTATTAGGTATTAGTTTTATTATGTTTTCTCTAACAATGCTCAGTACTGATGATCTGGCCAAACAGCTGATCACCGGTTCGGAAGACATTATTGTCTCCCAGGAGCAAATTGATGCTGTAAAAAAGGAACTGGGACTTGACCGCCCCTTTCTGGTTCAGTACGGCAGCTGGCTTTTTCATGCGGTCCAGGGAGATTTTGGCTTTTCTTATATGGCAAAAAAACCGGTTATTGACAAAATTCTTGAATGTCTCCCCGCAACGCTGTTCCTGTCTGCGGTTTCTCTTTCCATGATGCTGGTTATTGCTGTTCCGCTTGGTATTTTGTCAGCCTTTAAAAGCAACCGGTTCTATGATTATCTAATCCGCAGCATTTCTTTTTTAGGAATTTCTATCCCGGGGTTCTGGGTCGGACTTATGCTTTTATGGTTTTTCGGCCTTCGCCTTGGGTGGTTCCCTGTAGTCAGCAGCACCGTCCGCCTAGATACTGTGATTCTTCCTGCACTGACACTGGCTGTCAATATGTCTGCCAAATATACACGTCAAGTCAGAAGTGCCGTATTGGAAGAACTGGGACAGGACTATGTCATCGGTGCCAAAGCCAGAGGAATGAGTAATTTTTACATTTTATGGAAAGAAGTTCTTCCTAATGCACTTCTTCCCCTGCTGACAATTTTTGCGCTCAGTGCCGGATCGCTTTTAGGCGGGGCTGCCGTGGCGGAAATTGTATTTGGCTGGCCAGGCCTCGGGAAACTGGCTGTCAATGCCATCGAATACCGGGATTTCCAGCTTCTTCAGGGCGTTGTTATATGGATTGCTTCTATCTATATGCTGATTAACATCTGCGTGGATTTATCCTATTCACATCTTGATCCCCGTCTGAAAAAGAAGGAGCATTCTCATGGATAGTCTTATTTCAGGAATAAAACATAATTGGCATTTTGCCTTTTTTTCTATTTTGGCCCTTCTTCTTCTTTTCACAGCTCTGTCCGCCCCCTGGATTGCGCCATATCATCCCGAAACGGCAGAAATGAAGAATGCATTCCTGCCGCCTTCCGACGGGCATTGGTTCGGCACAGATAAACTGGGTAGAGATTGTTTTTCCCGCGTTATTTACGGAGCACGTAATTCTCTGTCCAGTGTTCTGATCCTGGTATGTCTCGTCTTTTCGGTAGGTACTTCTCTAGGAATTATCTCCGGCTATTACGGCGGTAAAATTGACACTGTCATCATGCGCCTGGCTGATATCATGATTTCTTTTCCCGGTATTATTTTAGCAATCGCCATGGCCGGCATCATGGGCGGCAGTATGCTCAATGCCATTTTAGCCCTTCTTTCCGCCACGTGGCCCAAATATGCACGGCTGAGCCGCAGTCTGGTATTAAAAATCAAACAGAAAGAATTTATTGAGGCCGCCCGTATTAACGGGGGCACCCAGTTCCATATATTAATACGTCATGTACTTCCTAATATTCTCCCGCTTCTTGTAATCACGGCTGCTTCAGACATTGGCGGGCTGATGCTGGAACTGGCAGGGCTGTCTTTTCTCGGATTTGGAATACAGCCTCCTGCACCTGAATGGGGCGCCATGATCAATGAGGGCCGTCAGCAGCTCCAAACGGCTCCCTGGCTTATGATTTATCCTGGCCTTGCCATCTTTACTACTGTTGTTATTTTTAATCTGTGGGGTGACAGTCTCCGCGATGTTCTTGATCCTCACAGTGTTCATCAAGAAAGGATTTCCTCATGAAAAAATGGATGAAAACTTGTATTTCCGCTCTGCTGATAGGCACGGCATCTTTGGCTTTATATGGATGCGGCAGTGACAGCCAGAAAAGCGGCGCCGCTCCTGAAACACTGAGGATCGGAGTCACTAATTTTGCAGACAGTCTTGAGCCCACTGATAATTATTTTGCCTGGGTAGTCATGCGTTATGGATTGGGCGAATGTCTGGTCAAATTTGATCAGGAAATGAACCCCGTCCCCTGGCTGGCTTCCAGCTGGTCTATAGGGAAAGATCAGCTGACCTGGACATTTCAGATTAATGACCGGGCTGTATTTTCCAACGGGAACAAAGTCACCGCAGATGCTGTAAAATCCTCGATTGAGCGCGTATTTGAAAAGTCGGACAGAGCCCGTACTTTTTTCGATTATACGGAAATGAAGGCTGACGGACAAACTCTCATTATAAAAACAGATAAGCCTGTGCCCGGCCTCCCCGGCATGCTGGCGGATCCTCTTTTTATTATTATTGATACAACAGTTACAGACAGGGATTACCGGAGCATGGGGCCCATATGTACAGGACCGTATATGGTTAAATCCTTCTCAAAAGCCAAGGCTGAGATGGAAGCCAATCCCAATTACTGGGACGGAACCGTTCCATTTAAAAAAGTAGAAATCCCCTCTATTGATGATCCGAATACACGGGCCATGGCGCTCCAGTCCGGAGAAGTCGATATGGCTGTCAACATCAGCCCGGGTGACTTGAAACTGTTTACTGACAGCAGCCGGTACCGGATTTCCGAGATTGCCTCTCTCCGGACAGTACTTGCCCGGATTAATATGTCTCCCGGACATCCTCTGCAGGATCCCAAAGTACGGGCAGCCCTGATTTCCAGCACAGACCGGAAGACTTATTGTGAGAACCTTCTCCAGAATACATTCATTACAGGAAAAGCACCGGTTCCGCCCTCTCTGAACTATGGATTTGACCAGCTGACCGATCCCAACAACTATAATCCTGACAGAGCCCGTCAGCTGCTTTCAGAAGCAGGCTGGATAGATACTGACGGAGACGGATATGTTGACAAAGACGGGAAACCGTTGGAGGTTAATTTCGTGTACTACAGCAGCCGTGCGGAGCTTCCCCTCTTTGCCGAAGCTACACAGGCAGATGCTAAAAAAGCAGGCATCAAGGTCAATTTGAAAAATGTAGATTACAATATTCTTGACAGTATGGCTAAAAAAGGTGATTATGACCTGTGTATTTCCAATATCATCACTGCAAATACCGGAGATCCCGCTGTGTATCTGAACTGGTACTGGAAAACCAACAGCAGCGGAAGCAATCCTCAGAACGGAAGCGGCTTCAGCAGCACTGCTTTTGATACACTGAGCGACCGCCTGTCCCAGGAATTTGATCCTGCCCTGAGGCGGCAGTACATGATCGATATGCAGCAGATTATCCTGAATGAAGGGGCCGGCCTGTTCTTTGGATATCCCAAAACAAACATGGTTTCCAGTACATCCATAACAGGTGCTGAAATTCTCCCGGCAGACTATTATTGGCTTACCAAGGACATCCGTCCTGCAAAATCCTGATATCATGAACAGTATCACTCAATACGTATTAGACATACGGAACCTGCAAATTACCTACGGCAATAACATCCCTGCCATAAAACATGTCAGCCTGCATTTAAAAAAAGGAGAAATTCTGGCCATTGTAGGCGAAAGCGGCAGCGGGAAAACTTCTGTTATCAGGGCTGTACAGGACTGCCTTCCCGCAGGGGGATCTGTCACAGACGGTGAAATTCTATTCTTTGGAGAAAATCTTCTATGCAAAACCGATGCTCAAAAAAGGGCCTTATGCGGCACCCGCATCTCTATGATTTTTCAGGATACGGGAAGCATGCTGAATCCCATAAAACCCATTGGCACACAATTTCATGATTATCTCCAGGCCCACTGCAGTGATTCGGAAGAAAATCTGCAGAAACAAATGGTCTCCATGATTCAAAGAGTCCATTTATTTAATCCTGAAAGTATTTTGCATTCTTATCCCTTTGAATTATCCGGCGGCATGCGTCAGCGGATAGGAATTGCCATGGCGGTCTCCCTGTCTCCGGATCTTCTTCTCGCAGATGAGCCTACCAGTGCGCTTGATGTCACTATGCAGGCCCAAATTGTAAAAGAAATGATGTCTGTCTGTAAAGAGACAGGAACCTCTATTATTATAGTCACCCACAATCTGGGTGTTGCCGCTTATATGGCTGATTTCATTATGGTTATGAAAAATGGAGTCCCTGTGGAATACGGCCTTTCAGAATCCATTATCCGCCATCCGCAGCATACTTACACACGCATGCTGCTGGATGCCGTTCCTGATACGGAGGGTCTGTAATGTCACAATCACCAGCCCCGCTGCTTCTTGTAAATCATATAACAAAGCGATTTTCTCTGTCTCCGGGAGTATATCTGACAGCCTGCCAGGATGTTTCACTGACCCTGGAGCGGGGAGAAACACTGGGTATTGTAGGAGAAAGCGGATGTGGAAAAAGCACCGCCGCTAAAATCATTATGCAGCTCCATGAACCGACAGAAGGACAGGTTCTATTCCTCGGCCGGGATATTTCCAAAGACCGGGGAGAATCTCTCAGACAACACAGGCGCCATATACAAATGGTCTTTCAGGATCCCGAAGCAGCTTTTAATCCCAAAATGAAAGTGCAGGATATTTTATGTGAACCCTTAAAAAACTTTGGTCTTCTTGCTAAGGGGCAGGACCGGAGCAAAGCGGAAGAACTTCTATGCCTCGTCGGATTAGATTCCTCGTTTATAGACCGTTTTCCCCATCATATGAGCGGCGGGCAGCGGCAGCGTGTCGCCATCGCCCGGGCTCTTTCTCTGGATCCTGAAATTGTTATCTGTGATGAGGCCACATCCGCTCTGGATGTATCCATTCAAAAAAGTATTATTGAACTCTTGAAAAGAATCCAATCAGAAAAGCAAACTGCATATCTATTTATCTGCCATGATCTGGCACTGGCGGACCAATTCTGCCAACGCATTGCCGTCATGTATTTGGGACATATTGTGGAAGTGCTTCCATCCATAAAAGGACATTGTTTCCACCCTTATACACAGGCACTTCTTCAATCAGTATTTTCTATCAGAAAATCACGTTCAGATCCGATTCATACGCTCTCAGGAGAAGTACCCAGTCCCATTGATCTTCCTATGGGATGTCCTTTTCAGTCAAGGTGCCCCCAGTGTATGGATATATGCCGCCGCAAAGCGCCGCCTATGACCGTACTGGGCCCGAATCACAAAGCCGCCTGCCACCTCGCCTGCAGTCCGTTTTTCAGTCATAAGGCTGCACCCTGAACGCGAAGGCTTTTCCATACTGCCAATCAATTCTATGCAAAAGCAGCCTTCTTATGAGGCTGCTTTTGCATAGAATTATCATGTCAAGACAGAAGGACTGTGTTGAATTTGTTCTGCAAAATATTGATGAAACCAAAGATCATCCGTTAATTCCGGATGAAAAGATGTCGCCAGCATGGTTCCTTCTTTAGCTGCCACTATATGCCCGTCAAGTTTCAATAATATATCAACAGAAGCGGCCGTCCCTGTAATATAGGGAGCACGGATAAAAATCAGGCGGTGAATGCCCTTATCCACTGACGGGCACGGACTGTCAGACGAAAAACTTTCTGTCTGTCTTCCATAAGCATTCCGCCGCACCCGTATATGCATCACGTCCAGATAAGTTTCTTTTTGTCCTTCTATATCCCCCGCCAATAAAATCATACCTGCACAGGTCCCCCAGACAGGCAGGCCTCCGCGGATTTTTTTCCGCAGAATATCTATCAGTTTTTCTCCGCGGAGCAGGCGCCCCATGGCTGTAGATTCTCCGCCTGGTAAGATCAAACCATCCAGTCCGTCTAATTCTTCCCGCTTTTTTACAAGAACGGCTTCCACGGAAGAAATCTGTCTCAGTTTCTGCATATGTTCGGCGAAGCCTCCCTGCAGTGCCAGCACTCCAATCCGTTTCACCAGTTACCATCCCCTGTCTGCCATATGCTGTTCCCGGGGAATCTCTTCCATATTGATTCCTGTCATAGCCGCTCCCAAATTTTCGGAAATCTCTTCCAGCTTCACCGGATCTTCATAAAATGTCACCGCCTGTACAACAGCAGCCGCCCGCCTGGATGGATTCTCCGACTTAAATATACCTGATCCCACAAAAACGCCGTCACACCCCAACTGCATCATAAGAGCTGCATCAGCAGGTGTGGCAATTCCTCCTGCTGCAAAATTAACGACAGGAAGTTTTTTATGATCATGCACATATCTCAGGAGATCATAAGGAGCCCCATATGCTTTGGCTAAATGCATCAGTTCCTCTTCGGAGGCAGTGACCGTCCTTCCGATATCCCTGTTCATTGTTCTCATATGGCGTACCGCTTCTATAATATTACCCGTGCCGGCTTCTCCCTTGGTGCGTATCATAGCGGCTCCTTCCCCTATACGTCTTAAAGCTTCCCCCAGATTTCTGGCTCCGCATACAAAAGGCACTTGAAAAGAAGACTTCATAATATGATTTTCGTCAGCCGGCGTAAGAACTTCAGACTCATCAATATAATCAATCTGCAGCGCCTGCAGAATCTGTGCTTCTGCCGTATGTCCAATCCGTACTTTCGCCATAACAGGAATGGATACAGCCTCCTGTATGCTCCGTATCATGGCCGGATCAGACATACGGGCCACTCCGCCTTCTTTCCGTATATCTGCGGGAACCCGTTCTAAAGCCATGACGGCAGCAGCGCCTGCCTCTTCGGCAATTTTGGCCTGCTCCGCGTTGGTGACATCCATAATCACACCGCCTTTTAACATCTGTGCCAGATTTCTGTTTAATTCCCATCGTTTCTCCATGCTTTGTTTTCTCCTTTGGTATATAATATTTGTGTCGATACAATTATTAAATATATCCACAAATTATGGATAGTATAGAGATAACGAGGGAGAAACGCAATGAATCATAATCATATTTATCATTTTGTATCATTACAATTTGATCATTCAAAAAAGGAACCCCTTTATAGACAACTTTATGAAAAACTGCTGGAAGCAATTCTCTCCCATAATCTGTCACCGGGATATCCTCTTCCTCCAGTCAGAAAATTAGCGGCTTCTCTGCATATTAATATAGGAACGGTGCTGAGTGCTTACCGCGAACTGGAAAGGAACGGATATATCCTGACAAGAAGAGGGAGCGGCAGTTTCGTGTCGGGAGGCGCCGGTCTGTCTTCCCCTCCTGTATCTTTTGATTTCAGCAGTCCCTCGGATCCGGGGCTGTACGACATGGCCCACCTGACTCTGGACCCCGCTGTATTTTCTGCAGCTACGCTCCGTTCTGTAGTAAACCGCATCATCGAAAGGGATGGGTCTCTGGCCTTCAGTTATACAGAAAGCCAGGGATACAAGCCGCTCCGGGAATCTGTCTGCCGCTCACTGGAAACACATGGCATCCTGTCATCCCCTTGTGATATTCAGGTCGTATCCGGTTCCCAGCAGGGAATTGATGTAGCCGCCCGTGCTCTGGTGCATCCCGGAGATTTCGTAGTAATGGAGAATCCCACTTATCCCGGCGCAGCAGCCGCCATGCATTCATGCGGCGCAAGAATTATTGATATTCCCACTGACCGCAGCGGCATTTCCATGGAAGCCCTGGAAAAAGTACTTTTAAAGTTCCATCCCCGCCTTTTTTATGCCACCCCCAACATACAAAATCCTACAGGCATTACTTATTCCCAGGACAGACGCATTTCTTTGCTGGGCCTGGCTAAACGATATCGATTTTACATTCTGGAGGATGACTATATGGGCGGCCTGTACAATGGAAACAGCGCCCCGCCTACGCTCAAGTCTTTGGATACTCATGACAGGATTATTTATCTCCGAAGTATATCTTCTTTATTTTTCCCCGGATTCCGTCTCGCTTTTTTAATTATGCCTCCCTGTTTGGCTCCTTCTTTAAAAAGCATCAAACAAATTACCGATATTGCCACATCGGGTTTAACCCAGCGTATTTTTGACTGGTATCTCAGGGAAGGTCTATGGTCCAGTCACCTTTCTTCACTTCGGCAGGCATGCCGCATGCGTCTGGATTTTGCATTGGATGCCGCTGAAAACTATCTGCCCCAGAGCACGTCGTTCATAAAACCGGCAGGAGGCCTTTCACTATGGATTACGCTTCCCGAAGGCTGTTCCGCAGAGGCACTGTCTGCATCTGCCCGGCAAAAGGGATTCTTGTTCACCCCAGGGAGTTCTTTCTATATCAGACAACCCTCGGACAGTCACCTGCGTATTAGTTTCTCTTCTGTCTCCCTTCCTGTCATGGAAGAAGGTTTCCGTCTTTTAGGAACTCTCTGCCGGGCCCTGGATCGGACGCAGCGGTCTGCCTCTATATAAAAAGCAGGAGTTCCCTGCCGGTAATATGCCGGCAGGGAACTCCTGCTTTCACTCCAATTCATTTATCGGATTTCAAAAACCACCGTAATCTGGCTGTCCATATCTACATTCTGCGGCTCTATAGGCGTTGATTCTTTAACTGCCATATCCGATGCCATAAGACGGATCTGCCCCACCGGCATAATCTGGACATTTCCTTCAGTGACAGAAATTACATTCACCACCTGTTTATTCAAAGCGGAGGCTATGACATCTGCCTTACTGCGGGCATCTAGAACCGCTTTACGCAGAACATCGTCCTTGTATTTATCCTGATTTTTCAATGAAAATGATACAGAATTGATTTTATTCGCCCCAGCCCGGACAGCAGCATCCATGACAGATCCGGTTTTGGAAACGGGAGAAACCGTTACATTCAGTGTATTATCGGCCTTATAGCCCGTCAGTATGGCCTTACCTTTATCATACTGATAAACCGGCCAAAGCCCATAATTAGATGTATGAATCTGTGAATCATCAATCCCTTGAGCAATCACTGCATTCTTTACGGCATTCATCACACTGGCATTGTCAGAAGCCGCCTTCTGAGCCGTGTCAGACTGTGTCTCAATTCCTATATTTACAGAAGCCTGATCTGATATAACAGATAAAGAACCGCTGCCCTGCACTGTAATGCTTCTCACAGGCATATCCGCTGCGGAAACTGTCATGCATGACAATGCCAATGCCGCCGAAGCACATAATACACCCCATTTTTTACAATTCATAATTTTTCTCCTTTTCATTTTTCCATTCTTGATTCTTTACATGAATCTGCGTTATCTTTATCATATAAGAAGAGAATGTATAAATCCAGCGTATTCTCTTCTCACAGGGGGAATTTTATGAACATTTTTGACTTTATTTCTTTTCTAACTGCTTCCATTCTTCTAACCTTGGCCCCCGGACCTGATATTCTTTATCTGCTGGCCAAAAGCCTCTCATCCGGAACCCGGTCCGGCATTACCCTTGCCGCAGGCCTATGCAGCGGTTTAATTTTTCATACATCCCTGGTCATGTTCGGTGTTGCTGCCCTGATCCGCCAGTCTCCGTCTGCTTTTTCAGTCCTGAAATATATAGGAATTATTTACCTTTCCTATCTTGCCTGGAAGGCATTCAAAAACCATGCGCAGCCCCAGGCTGATGCAGGCCGTGACACACTCAGTCATTGGCCTCTGTACAGACGGGGACTTTTCATGAACATAACCAATCCAAAGGTGCTTTTCTTTTTTCTGGCTTTTCTGCCCCAGTTTGTGAGTTTCGGCACCTCTGTCAGTCCCTCCGCCCAGATCGGCCTGATGGGAGCCGCTTTCGCTGTCCAGGCATTTCTTATTTTTTCAGCTGTGGCTTTGTCTGCAGGCCGTGCAAGACGCCATCTTATCCACCATCCGGGATTCCAACGCGCCATGGACATCATTCAAGGCTGTGTTCTTATGATAATCGCATGTGCTTTGTTTGTATTTGAATAACGAATTTTCAGAATACATCCGTACCATAAGACGGGAGTGATATTCCTTCCATAGCGATATCAATCATTCCTGATGAATAGGGCGCAATCTCATACTGCTGGAAAATAAAATGCACCCATCCGTCTTCACCGATATAAAATTCTTTAGGAAGCTCTTTTATACCCGCAAAATCTTGATACAATGGAATATTTTTAGCCTTTGTCTGCTCCAGAACTTCTTTATTCAGGTTCTCCACCGTCAGTTCCGGCATCATCGCTGTTAATTCTTTTTTTGTAACCCGCTGTCCATTTCCTTTAAATATGAATCCTTTTGTATAAGATGACGGATGAGCTGCTTTTTCATAATAAGTTGTTTCTGTCAGCGTAAAGCTGGTCCACTCCGGTGACCGGATTCCTTCTTCCCAGGTCATCCATCCGGACACGCCCCGTCCGTCCCTGTTCTCCCGCTGGAGGGCATTCACGAACGATTTGACTTCTGTTTCTATAACACTGTTCACACGGGCCCTGTAGAGAAAACTTCCATCTGTCATTTCCGGGTATTTCAAGTCCGCCTGTTCTGCTTTCCATGCAATCTCCCGGGTTCCCGCCGCCGTATCTGCTGCCAATGCCGCCCCGGTTACTGCTGCAGATATCCATATGCCAAGCATAATTCCCGCTGCCATTTTCTTCATGATAGACCTCCTTTGAAATATAAATTATCTGATGCTCATCATGTTTATTATACCAATAGTGAACCTTTCATGTCCAATTTAATGATCTGCCGCAGAATCATTTACAGAATCAAATCAAAAAAGACGGATTTTCAGCCGTCTCTTTTGATTTGATTCCCATTTATGCAATTATTACATTTTCACTTCATTGAACTGACCATTTTCAATTTTTAACAGGACCAAATCCACCACCGGGTCACGTTTGCTGTTAAACGAGAAATTTCCGCATACTCCGTGAAAATCTTTCATGGAAGCCATGGCATCACGTATTTTTTTATGATCTGTCGTTGTTCCCGCCCGTTTCATGGCATCCACGACCATATAAACTCCATCATAGGCGCTGGCTGCAAACTGATCAGGATCATGTCCATATCTCTCTTTGAAATCTTTGATGAATTTCTGCGTTTTGGGGTCATCCCTGGTGAGAGACCACATGGATGACACATATACATTGTCCGCAGCCGCACCGGCCTGTTTAATTAATTGCGGCGATACGAATCCATTATTGCCTATAACCGGCTGGTTCATCCCCATTTCCCGTGCTTTTTTCAGAATCAGCGCACCTTCCTGATACAGGGCGTCTACGATAATTGCATCCGGATTTGTTGCCTGAATTTTTGTCAGCTGTGCTGAAAAATCACTGTCTTTATCAGCAAATGACTCAATATCCACTACATCAATTCCTTCTTTTTTACAGACCTCCTGGTAAGTGCGGAATGCAGAAACAAGCTGTTCATTATTGTTTGAATAAAGAATAGCTACTTTTTGATATCCCAGAAGCTTCCGGGATTTTGAAATGGTCTGGGGGATATTCATAGATTCCGGAACTGAATTCCTGAATATATAATCCCCCATATCCGTAATTCCTTCCGCAGTCAGTGAAATCCCCAATGTGGGCATCTGTGCCTGCTGGAGGATCGGCCCAACAGCCTTCATTTCCCCTGACAGCATCGGTCCGATAACCACAGATTTTTTATCATTGATCATTTTTTTTATGACACTGATGGCCTGTGTCGGTTCGCCCTTTGTGTCCTCCATATCCAAATTAATTTTAAAATCACCGGACTTATTAATTTCATCCACAGCCATATCAATCCCCTGTTTCTGTGACTGCCCATAAGCCGCTGCTCCTCCGGAAAGAACTGCCACAAAACCGATATCAGCTCCGCCTGCTGTCTTGGAATCAGCTCCTGACTTTGCCGCATTGCCCCCGCATCCTGCTGCCCCCAGAATCATAACAGCCGCCATCGATGCCATCCCAATTTTCCGAATCAAATGACGATTCATACATTTTCCTCCTTTTTACTGCCTTCCGGCACACACCATACCCTGACAAAAAGAAGCGCCCCTGTCTGCAGAAATATTCTGCAGACAGGGGCGCTTCCGCGCGGTACCACCCTGCTTGGTTCTCTGGAAATCACTTGTATAAAAAAAGCCCTGTCCGCAGTGACACTGCGGACAGGGGCGTTGGTTCAACGCGGTACCACCCTGTTTGATTCTCTATGGTATCCCACAAAGAGAGGTACAAAAAAGCCCCTGCCCGAAATTCGGACAGGGGCGTCTGCTCAACGCGGTACCACCCTGTATTATACTTTGTGATTCCAACCCGTAACGTGGACATCCGCCTGCATCTACTGCATTCAACCAGGAGCTCCCGGGAGAGTATCAACACACTGCCAGTACCGGCTCACACCTTCCGCCGGCTCTCTGAAATCTATCCAGCCTGTCTTTTTCCCGTTCATCACTTATATCATATGTAATATACATGAAGTATATCAGTACTTTCCCATGCTGTCAAGATTTTTTATCCAAGAAGCACGGTATGTTTGATTTCTTCAATGTTTTTAGTTCCTGCCAACTGCATCGTAATGGACAGCTCTTTATTCAAATGGCGGAAAACAGAAGCAACCCCTGCAGCACCCCCCAGATTCAGACCATATATGACCGGCCGTCCTACCGCCACAAGATCCGCTCCGCTGGCCAATGCTTTAAATACATGCTCACCGCGGCGGACACCGCTGTCAAAAATGACAGGCACTCTGTGATTGACGGCTGCCGCCACCGACGGAAGGACATCAAAGGATGCCGGTCCCCCATCGAGCTGACGGCCTCCATGATTGGAAACCCAGATTCCGTCCGCCCCTGCTGACACAGCTACTTCAGCATCTCCCGGCGACTGAATTCCTTTAACGATAACAGGAATTCCGCTGATTTTTTTTATTGCTTCAATATCAGACGGCACAATTCCCTGTTTAGCCGCTGCATAAATCTCAGAGATCCCTTTCCCTACGCCGTCAGAAGCACTGTACGCGGCCAAATTCGGCATAGGCAGCGGAAACTGGAACTGTGTGACAACATCTTCCTCCCGATATCCTCCCAATGTAGAATCCACTGTGAGAATAACTGCTTTAGCCCCTGCTGCAACTGCTTTCTGCACAAGAAACTCATTAAATTTTTTATCTTTGCTCATGTACAGCTGGAAAAACTGGGGAGCCCCCGGCGCCGCTGCTGCCGCCGCTTCAATCGGCGTACTGGCATAGGTGCTGATACAGAACAGTGTGCCCGCTTCTGCAGCGCCCACTGCCGTGTCTATTTCGCCTTTCTCATGAGCCAGCCCCTGTGCTGCAGACGGTGCCTGAATAATAGGTGTTTTTAATGGAATATCCCACAGTCTGGTGGTCAGATCCGCATGATCAATTCCTCTCAGAACACGGGGAACAATTTTTTTATGATGAAAAGCCTCTGTATTTTCACGCATAGTCCATTCATCCTCAGCTCCGCCGCGGATATAGCCAAAAGCTCCCCGTTCCATTCTCGCCCGTACTTGTTCCTCCAATGAAGCAATATTAATAATCTGAATCTCATGTTCTTCATGACTGGTATGATAAGCCATAGATGTCATTCCTTCCCAACAGTTAAAATCAGCAGACTCTCAGGAGAGCATCTGCCGGAAAAGCAGTTTGTCCGTTCTTCCATAGCATACCGCCGGAGTCTTAAAAGGTCAAATCTGTTTTCTCTGCATCTATTTGAATTTCCCTTGAAAACTTCACTGTTTAACCAATATTTACTCTTCTTGATCCATTCAATCCGTACAAGACGCATCAAATACGTTATAATAGATTGTATATGCGGCAGAACAGTCCTGCGGTGTAATATGATAAACACCATAAGGTCCGCCTGATGAAATCCCTCCGGGGAAAGGAGTTTTTCCATGATATCAATTGTCACCCCTGTCTTCAATGAAGAAGACAATGTGATTTATTTCCATGATGAAGTCACTAAGGTTATGGAGTCTTTGCCTATAGATTATGAAATTATCTATGTAGATGACGGATCCCGGGACCGCACTTCTGAACTTCTTCTGCAGCTGTCCCGCCGTGACAGCCATGTCCGCGCCCTATCACTGGCCCGCAATTTTGGACATCAGATTGCCCTGACCTGCGGACTTGATTATGCGGAGGGCGATGCTGTTATTACCATGGATGGAGACCTTCAGCACCCCCCGTCTTTAATCCCTGTTTTAATTCAAAAATGGCAGGATGGCTATAATATAGTACAAACCATACGGACCTCCACAGAAGATGCAGGATTGTTTAAAAAAGTTACCTCTGCCGGTTATTATGCATTAATCAATCAAATTTCATCAGCCCCTATTGTTCCCGGCGGTTCTGATTTCAGGCTGATGGACAAAGAAGCAGTCCGCGTATTTCGAAGATTCCGTGAGCACAGCCGCTTTATAAGAGGCATCGTAAGCGGCATGGGATTCCGTCAGACATCTGTTACTTTTGCCGCGCCCAAAAGACATGCCGGTGTATCAAAATTTTCGCTGCGTAAAATGCTTCATTTTGCAATGGACGGAATTCTTACTAATTCCACTGTCCCTCTGCGCATGGCATTCTATACCGGTGCCTGTTCAGGACTTCTCGGAATCATCTTAATCATTCATGTTCTGTACTGTAAAATCACCGGAACCGCTGTACCCGGATGGTCTACAATTATGATCCTCTTATCTCTGTTCGGCAGTCTCCAGCTCATGGGGCTCGGCATCATCGGCGAATATATTGGACGTATCTTTGAAGAAACCCGTCAGCGGCCTTTATATTGGCTGTCCAGCGATATGCACTCGGCCTCAGAGGAAAATCCTCCGTCTCCCCACACGGACTTTCAAAAGCATTAAGCATCTCCTGTCCAGATTCTCTTCAGAAAGGATGGTTTCATGAACCAGGAATCACAAGAAAGATTTACCGCAACTTATCAGATCTGTGCCTCTTCCCTGAAAGATGCACAGCAGTATGCCCGCGATACGGCATTGGAACAAACTGTAGAATGCCCTTATGAATTAATTGCAGACACCCCGATTGAGCATACCGCAGCCGGATGTGTAGAAAAAGTCTCTTCTGCCGGTTCCGGATTCTACCGGGCTGTTATCTCTTATGAAGCAAGAGCTGCGGGCAGTGAATTGACTGAGCTTTTGAATATGCTGTTTGGGAATACCAGTTTAAAACCGGGATTCCGTCTTGAATCGTTCCGTCTGGACAGTCCTTTATATTCTCTATATAAGGGACCCAGGTTTGGAATACAGGGAATCCGCAAACTGACAGAGGTTCCTTCGGGTCCTATCCTGATGTCCGCCATAAAACCACTGGGGCGTACTCCGTCCGAGCTCGCCCATATGGTATATGAACTGGCCTTGGGAGGATGTCCTTTAATCAAAGATGATCACAGCCTTTATTCCCAGAGCTATGCGCCGTTTAAAGAACGGGTTGCCCGGTGTGCCGAAGCTGTTCAAGAAGCCAACCATAAAACCGGAGGGCACAGCCTCTATATTGCCAATTGTTCCGCCGACGGAACTCAATTTATGGAACGGTGCTTTCAGGCAAAGGAACTGGGCGCTTCCGGCATTATGGCAGCCCCTGCACTGACCGGTTTCGGTGCAGTCCGTGAATTATCTGCACGGGATGATTTTGGCCTTCCTGTTTTCATACATCCCTGTTTCTCCGGCGGAATGGTGCTTTCCTCACATTCCGGTATCGCGCCGGGATGTTACTACGGACAAATCAGCCGTCTGTCCGGGGCAGATGCCGTTATTTTCACCAGTTACGGAGGACGTTTTTCATTTTCTTCCGATACATGCCGGGATATCGCACAAAAATCAAGGGAACCTATGGGCCCCATGGCTCCCATATTTCCAATTCCAAGCGGCGGGATGCATTGGGAATTATTTCATGATTTAAAAAAATTATATGGACCTGACACCATTTTTCTCGTTGGTGGAGCTCTTCAGACAGAAGGACCGGATCTGACGGAAAATACCCGTTTTTTTATAAATCATCTAAATAGGGATTAATATACAGAACAAATAAAATCTTCCAGGGAACACTGGAAGATTTTATTTGTTCTGTATTCTATTGTGGGAACTGATTATTTAGCGCTGATACGTACAGGTATCATCACACGGCTTCCAACAGCTTCCCCGTCAGGATTCCGGGCTGGCTGAAATTTCCACTGCCCGATACATTTTTCTGCATATTTCTCCAAAACAGCATCTTTTACAGAAACAGCATGTATATCACTGACAGTACCGTCTGCCTCTATATAACAGGAAACAAATACATCCAGTCCTTCCGGGTGCGCTTCCATAGACTTTTTTACCTCTCCGCTCCAATCAGGCATATTCTGACTCAGCGGCGCTGCCGGCACAGCTACCTTTGTAGACACAAAACGAATGGGCACTGATACCCGGGATGATACCGCACGCCCGTTTTCCAATGCCGGCCGGAAAGTCCATTCTCTGACCGATGCTGCGGCATAGCTGTCCAGTACCGGCTGCCCCGATGATTCCAACACAGACGCATCCTCCACATGTCCGCTTTCATCTACAGTGAAACGTACAACAGCAGACCGGGAATGAGGAAGCTCTGCCATGGCATTCTGAACCGCTTCTGTTTTTTCATCCATTTTCTGTGAAACCAGCCGGGGGCCCTGTGCCGGCTGCTCCTGCGTCTGCACAGGAACACCGTCCTTTCCCAGAAGGATTCCTTCTCCCGCGGCCGCCTCAGCTAAAAAACTTCCCGTCAAAAGCATGCAGGCCGCCGCGGCAGCAGCTATCCATTGATGATTCATATTTATTCTCTCCCCTCATGATTTTTTCTTTGCCTGTGCATCTAAAAACTGGTTATACTCATTCACTGCACGGTTTGCATTTTGGACGGCCTGATTTCTCTGTTGTATAATGGCATTGGCATCATTAGTCGCTCCGTCTATATATTTCTGCGCAGCCTCTACATAAGCCTGAACAGCCTTTCCATAAGAAAGAAAAGCTTTCACATCCTGTCCGGAAGAAGGCGGCGCCGGAAGAGGCGGAAGAAGCTTTTCAGCAGCAGGGTAAGGTTCTATCTGATTGGTTAAAGACGGATCCGCAGTCCGCTCTTCCTGTGCATTCCCACCGGCCGGTTCCGTTTCCCCGGTATCAGCCCCTGCTGCAGGCAATGCCGCACAACATGCAATCAGTAATACTGCCAGACACTTTTTATGCATTTTCATATAATTCTCCTCTCTGCTTCATTTATTTTCATTATAGCATTGATTCTCTCCTCTTTTTATAGGGATTCTCATAAAAAATTCTATCTTATTTCGTTCAGGGAAAGTCTTTTCCTGCATTCCGTTTATTGTATAATCGAGGTATTTTTCATGATTCTATGCAACTTATGTCCCCGCTGCTGTAAAACCGTCCGCCCTTCTTCTGTACAGGAACGGACAGATGGATTCTGCCGGTGCGGACTTCTTCCCATTGTATCCAGAGCTGCCCTTCATCATTGGGAAGAGCCCTGCATCAGCGGTACCCGCGGTGCGGGAACTGTTTTTTTTGCAGGCTGCAACATGCACTGCGTCTATTGTCAGAATTATGAAATTTCAGTACAGCGCCAAGGTACCGAAATTTCCATTCCCCATCTCCGTTCTCTTTATGAAAACCTGATCAGGCAGGGGGCCCATAATATTGATCTGGTCACCCCCACTCATTTTTCACATGCTGTCTATGAAAGTCTCCGGACACCTCTCTCTGTACCCGTTGTATACAACTGCGGAGGCTATGAAAGCGTTCATACTATCCGTTTCCTTAAGAAAAAAATACAGATCTGGCTTCCGGATCTTAAATACGGACAGGAATATTGTGCTGTACGCTACAGCCAGGCTCCCAATTATTTCGATACCGCCTGCCGTGCCATAGAAGAAATGTACCGTCAGACCGGTCCCTACGAACTGGACAGTGACGGCCTTATGAAAAAAGGCGTTCTGATCCGCCACCTGATTTTACCAGGCCAGTGGGCCAATACCAAGAATGTCATCGACTATATTTCTGACACCTTTCTTCCGGGCCAGGTCATGTTCAGCCTCATGAGACAATATATTCCCATGGGATGTGCCTCCCAATATCCTGAGATCAACCGTACCCTCACGGAAGACGAGTATCAGCAGGCCGAAAGCTATCTGGAATCAAGTTCCATTGAAGACGGATTCATTCAACAACCCGGCGCCGCCGATACATCATTTATCCCTGTCTTTGACGGCACTGGACTGTGACTCTGAATAGATATAAATTATCTGTTTATTCCGCTCCATATACATATAAAGTAATATTATGTTATACTGCAGTTAGTATTATTTTGATCGTTATTGCGCTCTGCTACAGCAGAAGAACAGAGGAGAAACTGAATCCATGAAAAACATCTTTTTCCCCAGCTATACCATCGGCGAAGATGCCTATGCATCAATCCCTTCCATATGCAGCGATTTTGGCTCCTCTGCCGTTATAATCGGAGGCCGTACCGCACTTGAAAAAGCGGAGAAAAGCATTATCAGCGCCGTTAAAAACTCCATCACCTTCACGGACTCTTTGTGGTACGGCGGCGATGCCACTTTTGAAAATGCAGACAAACTTCTCAGCTGCCCGGAAGTAGAAAAAGCGGATATGATTTTTGCTGTAGGCGGAGGACGTGCTGTTGATACCGTAAAATGCACTGCAGAAAAATCAAAAAAACCCCTCTTTACTTTCCCTACACTGGCTTCCAACTGTGCTCCTGTCACAGCCGTCTGTGCCATGTATCATGAGGATCATTCCTTCCGCGGGGTCTGGTACCGTTCACGGCCTCCGTATCACTGCTTTATAAATACCCGCATTATTGCTGAAGCTCCTTCTGAATATTTCTGGGCGGGAATCGGCGACGCCCTGTCAAAACAGTATGAAGTCACCTTCTCTGCCAGAAATGATGCCACTGACTATGTATGCAGTCTGGGTACAGAGCTGGCTGCCTCCTGTTCTGAAGGACTTCTGCAGTATGGAGAACAGGCCTTCCATGATATAAAGCAGCAGAAAGCAACAGAAGCTGCGGAAAGAGTTATTCAGAATATTATTATCAGTACCGGTCTGATATCCAATTGCATTCCCGAAGATTATAATTCGAGTCTGGCCCATGCATTATACAACAGCCACGTGGGAATTCCCCATGCGCGCCTTCACCTTCACGGCGCCGTAGTCTGCTATGGCGTACTTGTACTTCTTACTATGGACGGACAGCTTGAAGAAAGAAACCGTGTCTTCTCCTTCTGCCGAAAACTGGGGCTCCCCTCTTCTCTGGCTGATATTGAAATGGACAAGGGACCTATCGAAGAATATCTGGATATGGCTCTTTCAAAGCCGGATCTCCGCAAAACTCCCTACCCCGTAACCAAAGATATGGTCCGTCAGGCCATCATGGATCTGGAAACATACGGTAAGACCTGTCAGAATTGCTAAAAGTGAGCCGCCTCATGCAGTTTTTCCGGGCATATATAGGAACAATTCTTTGATTTATCCATTCATCATGCTATGATAAAAGAAAAATGATGATCTCCTGTAAATAAAAAATTTTATGGAGGTGATTGACTATGAGAAAATGGATCATCTGTCTGTTCTTTCTTTGGGTTTCTGTCTTTCCCGCTTCGGCTGCCTTTTATGACAATTCCGCGCAGTACCTGGCGATGTCAGCCTCCAAATCGCTTCAGACATATATAGATACAGCTTCTGTTGTGTCTGCCACATATTATCCGCCTTTCTATATTATTCAGGCTGATATTATTTATCACGATCAATCCACCGGATTAATTACACGCAGCACAGAACGTTATTATTACGATTCTGATGCGGGTACTGTATCTGTCAAAACTGTCCATTCTTTCCTCTGTGATGAAGACGGAAACGTCACAGAAATCGAATCACCAATCAGTCTGGATATGAAGCTGCCCTTGACTCCGGGGAATGATTCATTTAAAATTGCAGATCTTCTGTTCAGCCAGATTTACCACATTCCTTTTTCTGAACTCTGATATTCAAATGATTGAACTGCCCTTTACGGGCAGTTTTTTTATAGAGAAAGGAAATCATCATACAACTTATTAGCACTCTATTGACATGAGTGCTAATAAGTTGTATGATGATTTTGTAAGGTGAACCGGAACCAATATCCCGGGTTCCTTTACAGAAATTGAGTTTATGGATGAAGGGAGTCTTCTGTATGCGTAGTTTATTACCTATGTTTTCGAGCGGATTTTTTAATGACAATGCATTGGATCATTTCTTTGACGGATTCGGTGAATCCCCGAATTCTTTTAAATTCCCTAAAGTTGATATTGAAGATAAGAAAGACCATTATGAAGTCACAGCTGATATGCCGGGATTTTCGAAAGATCAAATCACCGTTACTTATCAGGACCGTGTATTAACAATAGAAGCCCTCAGGAACGAATCAAAAGAAACAAAAGAAAAAGACCGCCAGTTTATCTGCAGAGAAAGGGGTACTTCTTCTTTTAAACGCCAATTTATTGTAGACGGTATTAAAAAAGAGGCTATCAGGGCCGATTTAAAAGACGGCATACTGACAATCAGTCTTCCGAAAGAAACCAAATCCGCCCCGGCAGATACAGGACGTATAGAAATTAAATAATCACCATAAAACCCCTTGGAGAGTTTTCTTACAGAAACTTCTCCAAGGGGTTTTATGATAGAGTTTTTTGCCGAAAAGCACGTATCGCTCTGCCGGATCAAGGTCCTCCCTGAACCAGTGCCATAATAATACCGCCTGAGATGGCCGTTCCGAATACGCCTGCCAGGTTCGGTCCCAT
>ENA-OQIN01000598-OQIN01000598.1-human-gut-metagenome-genome-assembly--contig:-NODE-598-length-24461-cov-3.420891_pt1 | contig 24461 bp, 17 predicted proteins | sample MGYA00242581_ERZ504746 | MGnify/ENA primary metagenome ERZ504746 (study PRJEB26092, sample SAMD00036436) | human gut metagenome | host: Homo sapiens | study: EMG produced TPA metagenomics assembly of...
ACAGGGATTTAAGGGGCCGGTTGCCCGGTCCGGTGACAGCACGTCCGCGGCGCCCATTATCAATCAGGGCATCTACCGCTTCCTGAAGCATACGTTTTTCATTACGGATGATAATTTCCGGCGCGCCCAATTCCAGGAGCCTCTTCAAGCGGTTATTCCGGTTAATAACCCGGCGGTACAGATCATTCAGATCACTGGTAGCGAACCGGCCGCCGTCCAACTGCACCATAGGTCTCAAATCCGGCGGAATCACCGGGACTACAGTCAAAATCATCCACTCAGGACGGTTTCCTGACTTAATGAAAGACTCCACTTCTTCCAGACGGCGTATGGTGCGGATCCGTCTCTGACCGGAACTGGATTCCAGATCCTCTTTGAGTTCTGATTCCAGTTTCCCCAGATCAATCCTTTTCAGCAGCTTCTGAATGGCTTCCGCACCCATTTCTGCCTGGAATGACCCCCTGCCGTATACTTCTGCTGCTTCCTGATATTCACTTTCACTGAGCAGCTGCTTTTCAATCAGCTTGGTACTTCCCGGATCTGTCACAATATAGGCGGCAAAATAAAGTACTTTTTCCAGAGAACGGGGTGAAATATCCAGAATCAGGCCGATTCTGCTGGGAATTCCTTTAAAATACCAGATATGTGATACGGGAGTGGCCAGTTTAATATGCCCCATACGCTCCCTGCGCACTTTAGAACTGGTTACTTCCACACCGCATTTGTCACAAACGGTTCCTTTATACCGGATCCTTTTATACTTCCCGCACCGGCATTCCCAATCTTTGGTCGGTCCGAAAATCCTCTCACAGAACAACCCATCCGTCTCGGCTTTTAACGTTCTATAGTTGATCGTTTCCGGCTTGGTAACTTCGCCATGGGACCATTCCAGAATTTTTTCCGGGGAGGCGATGCCGATTTTCATCGAATCAAATTCATTTACGTCTAACAATATGTACCGCTCCTTTCCGGGAATGCTTACTGATGATCATCATGATCTTCTATGTTAAATCTGTCTTCGGGAACATCTGTTTCAGCACTGTCGCCGCCTTCATCCCCGTGTTCTGCCTGCGGAGCAGACGGAGTCTGTCCTGACAGCTGTGATTCCAGCGCATGACGGGATTCGTTCTCGCTGTTTTCTCCCTCCAGCAGTGTGCGGATGTTCTCTTCGCCGGCACGTCCGCTCTTTTCTCCCCAATGCTCCCCGGATCCGCCAAATCCGCTTTCGATGTCTTCTTCATCCAGCTCTTTGATGACAACCTCTTCACCGTTTTCATTGAGGATCCTTACATCAAGTCCGATACTCTGAAGTTCTTTCAGCAGAACCTTAAACGATTCAGGCACACCCGGCGCCGGTATATTTTCGCCCTTGACAATTTTTTCATAAGCCTTGACACGTCCGATCACATCATCAGACTTTACTGTCAGTATTTCCTGCAGTGTATAGGCCGCTCCATACGCTTCCAGGGCCCATACTTCCATTTCCCCGAAACGCTGTCCGCCAAACTGTGCTTTGCCGCCCAGGGGCTGCTGTGTGACCAGCGAGTAGGGACCTGTTGAACGGGCATGGATTTTATCATCAACCAGATGATGCAGCTTCAGCATGTATTTCCAGCCCACGGTAACCCGCCCGTCCAGCGCTTCACCTGTCCGCCCGTCATACAGAACGGTCTTGGCATCATCCGGCAGATCCGCCGCTTTCAGCGTTGCTGCCAGGTCTTCATCACGGCAGCCGTCAAAAACAGGTGTCGCAATATGAATTCCCGATGCATCCGGTTCCGGCATGCCATACCGTTCCATATCATAGCCTGCGTCAATCAGACGCTGTCCGACTCCGGGGTCACCGCCGCGGATTTCTTCACCCAGCATGTGGCAGGCCCAGCCCAGATGAATTTCCAGAATCTGTCCGATATTCATTCGGGAAGGAACCCCCAGCGGGTTCAGCACCAGATCCACAGGACGTCCGTCAGGCATAAAAGGCATATCCTCTACAGGAAGAACCCTTGAGCACACGCATTTATTCCCATGACGTCCGGCCATTTTATCGCCTTCATGAATCTTTCTCTTCTGTGCAATATAGACACGCACCAGTTTATTGACGCCCGGTGCCAGTTCGTCTCCGTTCTCACGGGTAAACACCTTGACATCCACCACTTTGCCGAACTCACCGTGGGGAACACGCAGCGATGTATCACGCACTTCTCTTTCTTTATCTCCGAAAATGGCTCTGAGCAGTCTTTCTTCCGGCGTAAGTTCAGTTTCACCCTTGGGGGTGACTTTGCCGACCAGAATATCACCGGGCCTTACATCGGCCCCTACAGCAATAATGCCGTTTTCATCAAGATATTTAATGGCGTCTTCCCCGACAGACGGAAGCTGGCGTGTAATTTCTTCATCGCCCAGTTTGGTGTCGCGGGCATCGCACTCATATTCTTCAATGTGAATCGATGTATAAAGATCATCCTTGCAGAGTTTTTCTGAAATCAGCACAGCATCTTCGTGGTTGTATCCTTCCCAGGAAACGAAGGCCACCAGCACATTGTGCCCCAGCGCCAGTTCCCCGCCGTCAGTGGCCATGCCGTCCGCCAGTGTCTGTCCGGCTTCCACATGATCGCCGCGGTAGACAATCGGCCTCTGGTTGATACAGGTACTCTGATTGGAACGCATGAATTTAATCATGTCATAGGTATCTGTTTCCCCACTATCTGTAAGGACAACAATTTTTTTGCCCGTAACGCGCGACACAGTGCCGGAACGTCTGGCCAGGATACACACCCCGGAGTCCTGAGCTGCCACGAACTCCATTCCGGTACCCACGAGAGGTGCCTCAGGACGAAGGAGCGGAACTGCCTGACGCTGCATGTTGGCGCCCATCAGAGCCCGGTTCGCATCATCGTGTTCCAGAAACGGTATCAGCGATGTACCAATAGATACTACCTGTTTCGGAGATACGTCCATGAGATCCACTTTGTCCGGATCGGCTTCCAGCACATCCTTACCGCGGCGGCTGGCTACATTCTTATTCTTAAACCAGCTGTTTTCATCAAGCGGCTCATTAGCCTGCGCAATGGTTTTATCTTCTTCATAGTCCGCCGTTACATACATGCACTCATCCGTTACATGACGGCCCTTCCTGTCCACCCGGCGGTACGGTGTCTCTATCAGTCCGTATTTATTGATGACCCCGTAATTGGACAGAGAGGAAATGAGTCCGATATTCGGACCTTCAGGCGTTTCTACCGGGCACATTCGCCCATAATGAGAATGATGCACGTCACGGACCTCAAATCCTGCCCTTTCTCTGGACAGTCCGCCCGGTCCCAGAGCAGAAAGACGTCTCTTATGTGTCAATTCTGCCAGCGGATTAGTCTGGTCCATGAACTGGGACAGCTGGCTGCTACCGAAAAATTCTTTGATGGAAGCCACTACCGGACGTATATTCACCAGGGCCTGCGGTGTCATTTTATCCTGGTCCTGTGTTGTCATCCGTTCACGGACAACCCTCTCCATGCGGGACAGCCCGATGCGGAACTGATTCTGAAGGAGCTCACCCACACAGCGGACACGGCGGTTTCCCAAATGATCGATATCATCAGTATGCCCGTATCCCTGCATGAGGTTTAAAAGATAATCAATGTCCGCAATCATATCTTCTTTTGTCAATGTGCGGAAATGATCAGGAAGACTGCTGTCGTTGCAGATGACCTTAACCAGGGTTCCGTCTTCCTTCTGTGTCATCACTTCCACCAGTCCTGCGCCGTTGAAGACCTGGCTTTCTTCCAGCTTTTTCATGGCTTCTTCATCCAGCAGGACATCCGATTCCACAATGACTTCTCCGGTTTCATGACTGACAATCGGCTCCGCCGTAATATGGCCCTTCAGACGTGACTGCCATCCCAGCTTTTTCCCAGCTTTGTAGCGTCCCACTCTGGCCATGTCATAGCGGTGCGGATCATAAAACAGATTATGCATAAGCACCGTGGCGCTTTCCACCGTCGGGGGTTCGCCGGGACGGAGTTTTTTGTAAATTTCAATCAGCGCTTCATCTTGTGTTTTCGTCGGATCTTTTTCCAGCGTACGCTGGATATGGACATCATTGGCAAAGAGTTTTAAAATATCTTCATCCGAAGAATACCCCAATGCCCTGACAAGAATGGTGGCCGGCATTTTCCTGTTGCGGTCGATTCTGACTGCCACGGCGCCGGTTGCATCGGACTCCAGCTCAATCCATGCTCCGCGGTTGGGGATAACCTGGCCGCTGTAAATTGTTTTTCCCAGATTATCAATTTCACTGCTGAAATAAACGCCGGGGGAACGCACCAGCTGCGAAACGATGACACGTTCTGCTCCGTTAATAATAAAAGTACCCGTATCTGTCATGATGGGGAAATCACCCATAAACAGCCTGTGTTCTTTGATTTCTCCGTTTTCTTTATTGACGAGCCTGACTTCTACTTCCAGCGGCGCCGAATAAGTGGCATCCCGTGACTTGCATTCTTCCATGTCATATTTTTCCCTGCCGAAAAAATAATCCCCGAAATACAGTGCCCACTTATGCGCATTATCCTCGATCGGTGAAATATCGTCGAAAACATCCCGAAGTCCTTCCTTCTGAAACCACTCGTAAGATTTCGTCTGGAGATCCAGCAGATGGGGCATTTTCAACACTTCATCCGCCCTCGCATACGTGTATCTCTTTCTTGTGCCTGCCTGTTCAGGTCTGAACATCCCACGCCTCACCCTTTCAAAACAAAAATGCAAATTTCCTGGTCTATTGTGCAACCGGACAAAATAAGCAAGGTTGCTGAGAAACCTTGCTTATTTTCCTGAATGCTGATCAACTTCTCCTCTTTAATATTTATTATAAATAGTAAGGACTATTGCAATGACATATTTTATCATTATATCGTTTTAATGTCAATATTTTCTGTGCCATTTTACAGTTTTATCGATATAAAATTTTTCTTCATAAAGAAAAAAACGTCATGGGATATTAAAATATTCTATCCTCATGACGATATGTTTTCTGCTCCGGCGAAAGACCTTACGGTCCCCTTATTATTGGTATATATAATTATATATATCAGCTTTATGCTTCACTGCATGTTTCTCCAAGAAGAAGTACCAGAACTGCTTTCTGCGCATGAAGCCGATTTTCTGCCTGATCAAAAATTTCTTTGCTGTGCTGTTCCATAATATCAGCTCCGATTTCCATCCCTCTGTGTGCCGGAAGGCAGTGCATGACCATAACTCCGGAAGCGGCCGCTTCCACAGTATCTTTGTTAATTTGATATCCAGAAAAATCCACATTTCTCTGGAGCGCTTCATTCTCCTCTCCCATGCTGGCCCATACATCCGTATACAATACATCCGCCTGATCAGCCGCCTCCTGTACATCGGATGTGCACTGGAAACGTCCGGTCTTATCAGCCCATTTCATAATTCCGCTGTCCGGTTCATATCCGAGAGGACAGGCAATGGAAACTTTCATACCCATTTTAATTCCTCCTACTATAAGGCTGTTTGCCATATTATTGCCGTCTCCGACAAAAGTCAGCTTCAGGCCTTCCCATCCTCCCTTATATTCCCGTATCGTCTGCAGATCAGCCAAAACCTGGCAGGGATGAGCGTAATCTGTTAATCCGTTAATGACAGGAATTGAACCCCATTTCGCCATTTTTTCCACATCGCTCTGGGCAAAGGTCCTGATCATGATTCCATCCAGATAGCGGGACAGCACCCTTGCCGTATCCTCAATGGGTTCTCCCCGCCCCAGCTGCGTATCATGGGCGCTCAGAAAAAGAGCTTCCCCGCCCAGCTGATACATGCCCGCTTCAAAAGAAACCCGGGTCCGTGTCGAGGATTTCTGAAAAATCATTCCCAGTGTCTTACCCTTCAGTTCTTTATTTCTTTTCCCCCTTTTTTTGTCCTTCTTCAGCTGATCCGCCAAATCGATAATATCCTCAATTTCATCAGATGACAGGTCCTCCATTTTCAACAGATGTTTCATGATTCCACCCCGTTTTCTATGACATTTTTCACTATTTTCATGGCTTTTTCAAGTGTCTCGAAAGAAATGGTAAGAGGCGGAAGGAACCGCAGCCGTCCATGGGCTGTCAGAACGAGCACTCCCTGCTGCATACATGCAGCCGCTGCATCATCGGCGCTCTTTTCCAGTTCCGCTCCGACCATCATTCCCAGTCCGTCAGTTTTGACAACGCCATGTGTATCTGCCAGCACTTCCCGGATATAACGGCCTTTATCCGCAGTTTCTTTTAAAAGCCTTTCATCCAGACGGTCCAGAATATTCAGCGCGCCTGCACAAATCACGGGATTTCCGCCGAATGTAGATCCGTGGGTGCCTTTCGAAAGTGTATCCATACAGACATCTCCCATCAGGCAGATCCCAATAGGAAGTCCGCCGCCGATTCCTTTCGCTGTCGTCATAATATCCGGAAGCACCCCATACTGCATATACGCATATAAGGTCCCTGTACGTCCGTTTCCGCACTGCACCTCATCATCAATCAGAAGAATATCATGAGCCCTGCAGTAGTCCGCCGTCTGCTTTACAAAATGGGGAGATAACGCATGGACTCCGCCTTCCCCCTGAACCATTTCCATCATAACTGCACAGACTGATTCCGATTCGCATATTCTTTTGACATCTTCAAAATCATCCGGCTCTGCATAAGAAAATCCTTCCGGGAAGGGACCGAAATACTGATGAAACTCGTCCTGTCCTGTTGCCGCAAGAGTGGCCAGCGTACGTCCGTGAAAACTCTTCTTCAGCGTCACTACCGTATGCCTGCCTGCGCCATACCGGTCGAAAGAATATTTCCGTGCGCACTTGATGGCGCATTCATTGGCTTCTGCTCCGCTGTTTCCAAAAAAAGCCTTTCTCATGCCTGTACGTCGGCATAATTCTTCTGCCAGGCGGGTATCCGGCTCTGTGTAATACAGATTTGACACATGAGTTAATTTTCCCATTTGTTCCGTTACCGCCTTCTGCCACGGCTCATCGCAGGCTCCAAATATATTCACGGCAATTCCCGCGCCGAGATCAATATACTCCCGCCCGGAATCATCATAGAGCAGCGCTCCCCTGCCCTTCTCAAAAACAATATTATACCGGCTGTAGGTCGGCGCTATATAAGTATGATCCATTTCCTTAATATTCATCATATGCACCTCACGGAATAAACATGGTGCCGCTGCCTTCATCAGTCAGAAATTCCACCAGGATGGAATGCGGCATAGTCCCATTAATAATAAATACTTTTTTTACTCCCGCACTAATCGCATCAATGCAGCATTCCACCTTGGGAATCATTCCGCCCTCGATCACACCCTGCTCCTGCAGAGAAGCTGCTTCATCAACACTGATTTTATGTATGAGTGATGCTCTGTCATTGGGATCCCGCATGACTCCGTCAATGTTCGTCATTGCCACCATCGCCTCCGCCTTCAGGGCTCCCGCAATGGAAGCCGCTGCCGTATCGGCATTTACATTGAAACTGCGTTCTTTCCCGTCAGAGGCAACAGAAGAAATAACGGGAATATATCCGTCTGCCAAAAGATCGGTAATCAGTTTGGTATTGACATATGTGATATGTCCCACTTCTCCCATTTCCTGCGCCATGGGCTGTGCTACAAGGGTCGGTCCGTCGATGCCGCAGATCCCCACTGCACGTCCGCCTGCAGCATGAAGCATTTTAACCAGATTTTTATTCACTTTCCCTGCCAAAACACCTTGTACAACATCCATAGTTTCTGTATCAGTAACTCTTTTTCCATTGATAAATCTCGTCTCAATGCCCATTTTTTTCAGCGCATCTGCTATATCCAGTCCGCCTCCGTGCACAACAACCACCTTAATGCCGATCGCCGTCATCAAAACAATATCCTTCATGACCTGTTCCTGAATGACAGGTGATTCCATGGCATTGCCTCCGTACTTCACCACCACAATACGTCCGTTGTATTTCCGTATATAAGGCAGTGCCTGAATCAAAATATCCGCCACCTTGGCATTAGAGATTTCACTCTTCATTATTCCTTCCCCCTCCATATACAAAGTCCCTCTGTCTCACGAAGGCCCAGCGCCAGATTCATACACTGCACAGCCGCACCGGAGGCTCCCTTGCCCAGATTATCAAATACAGCATGTACAACTATACGGTCATCATTGCCTGTTACGTAAATTTTCATACTGTCTGTTCCCGCCATGGCGCTGGCGGTAATATAATCCGGGCTCCGCTGCCGGGATACCTGCACGCAGGCACTGCCGTCACCATACCATGACTGATACGCCGCCTGTACTTCTTCCGCCGTCATTTCCTTAAGAAAAAAACGGGGACACAAAGGAATCATGACATCCATACCTGCATAAAATGGACCTACTACAGGCGAAAATGAAGGTGGAAATGCAAGCCCTGTCACCCGGACAACTTCTGCCAGATGTTTGTGATTCTGCGCCAGCGCATAAACCCTGGGCGCATCATAATCAATTGGACGGGCCGCTGAATTATATTCACGGATCATTCCCTTACCTCCGCCGCTGTATCCTGTTATAGAACAGGCCGCGGCAGGATAATCGGCCCCTATGATTCCCTTTCTGAGCAGGGGATAGAGAATCGCCGTCAGCCCGCTGGCGTGACATCCGGGCACTGCAATCCGTTTCGCCTTTTTAATTGAGTCACGCCGCTTTTCCGACAGTTCCGGGAATCCGTATACCCAGCCCGGGGCTGTACGGTGGGCTGTGGACGTATCAATGAGAACCGCCTGACTGCATTCATCAGCCGCTGCGGCCGCTTCCCGTGCCGCACCGTCAGGGAGACATAAAAATATAACATCGGCCTGCGACATACATTCCCGGACAGCTCTGCTGTCTTTTCTGTATTTTTCTTCTATAGGAATGACTGTAATATCTTCCCGTTCTGAAAGACGCTCTGAAAGGCGCAGACCTGTAGTTCCTTCATGGCCGTCAATAAATATTTTTGCCGCCATGCCACCGCCTCCATTTTTGAATTTTTATACATAATAATGCATTTATTATCTTTTGTCAATGCTATTTTCCTCCCATAAAATTTGAGCTTAAAGAAGCGCCATCAAAAAAAGAAAGGCAGCTTATCATGCATAATAATACATGATAAGCTGCCTTCCTTTTTTATTTCTGAAACAGATAACCTGTCATGGAAAGAGAGCCCATAACCCGACTGTCATTGAATACCTCTGCACGGTCCTGCTCCGTCACTGCTCCCATACAGTAAAAAAGCGGATCTAAATGGTCTGGAGTAGGCACTGCATGGGCTGCATCCTTCCAGTTTCTGTAACGCATCAGTGACGATACATCCCCGTCTTCTACCGCCTCACGGACCTTTCCGTCAAACCGGTCTGCCCACTCAGCACCTCCCGGATTTTCCCATTCAATTTCCCTAAGATTATGCACCACATTGCCGCTGCCCATGATCAGTACGCCCTCATCACGAAGCGGGCGGAGACTGCGCCCGATCTGATACTGCTCCTCCGGCGTCAGCAGTCCGTTGACACTGAGCTGCACAACAGGAATATTGGCCTTTGGATACAGATACAGCAAAACTGACCATGACCCGTGATCCAGCCCCCACTCATCATTGACTTCAAGCTCCGGCCCCAGTAAATCCTGCACCCGCCGTGAAAGCACTGCAGATCCCTTCGCAGGATACTGAACCTCATAAAGCTCTCTGGGAAATCCGTACATATCATAAATCATGCGGGGGTCGGCCCCGCTTCCTATATAACTTCCCCGGGTAAACCAATGGGCCGATATCGATAAAATTGATTGGGGAACAGGGATTTCTCTTCCTATTTTTTCCCAGCATGCTGTAAATTCATTGGGTTCTACAGCATTCATCGGGCTTCCATGGCCCACAAAAAGTACGGGCATTTGCTTCATAACTGCACCCTCTTTCCCCTGCCAGATTATATAAGCGGAAAAAGAGAGACCCCCGGCAGCAGGACTCTCTTTTCTCAAATTACATTACTCAATCACAAGCAGAAGATCGCCCGATTCAATACGGCTTCCTCCATGCACCTGAATCTCACTGACAATGCCGTCCTTTGGCGCTGTTATAGTCGTTTCCATCTTCATTGCCTCTGTAACGACAATAGGATCTCCCTTTTTGACAGCAGTTCCCTTATCCACCAGAACCTTTACGACAGATCCTGACAGCGTGGCACCCACTTCACCGATTTCATCTTCGTTGGCTTTTCTTGCCTTGACTGAAGAAGACGCCACATTTTTGTCATTGACCACAATTTCCCTTGGCATGCCGTTCAGTTCAAACTGAACAGTGCGGTCCCCATTGGAATCAGGTCTGGTCATGCTGTCCATGCGGATAATCAGCATCTTGCCTTCTTCAATCGTAACATGTATTTCTTCCCCTGCCTTCATTCCAAAAAAGAATGTGGGTGTATCAAGAACTGACAGATCTCCATATTTTTTGTACCGCTTTACATAATCGGAGAACACTTTCGGATAGATAGAATAAGCAGAAACGTCTTCTTCACGGACAGGCATATGTTTTTCTTTCATGTCTGCCTTAACTGCATCCCAGTCTACATCGGAAGGATGGCTTTCAGCATGAGGTTTTTTACCCCGGAGAATAATATGCTGAAGCTTTTCCGGGAATCCGCCATAAGGTGTCCCAAGTTTTCCGTCAAAGAAATCCACTACTGACTGGGGGAAATCCAGCGTCATGCCCTTATCCCATATATCCTGCTCTGTCAGATGATTCTGTACCATATAAAGCGCCATGTCTCCGACTACTTTAGAAGAAGGCGTCACTTTGATAATATCTCCAAACATCATGTTCACCGTGGCATACATACGGCAGATATGAGGCCATTCTTCCGCCAGCCCCAGTGCTGATGCCTGCTGCCGCAGATTGGAATACTGCCCGCCCGGCATTTCATGCTGGAACACGGTGGTGTCAGGGCTGGTCATTTTTCCGTCAACGCCGGCATAATAGGGTCTCACAGACTGCCAGTAGCGGTCAATCGTTTCCATGGCCTCAACATCCATATGGGGCTGACGCGGATGGTTCTGCAGCGCATAGTACATGGAGCTCATGGACGGCTGGCTGGTTCCGTTTGCCAAAGCCCCTGTAGCCACATCGATGACATCCACACCGGCGTCTACCGCCCTGGCATAAGTATACACCGAACATCCTCCGCCTTCATGAGTGTGAAAATGAACAGGCAGATCCACAGCATCCTTCAATGCTGCGCAGAGCGCATAAGAAGCCTCGGGTTTCAAAAGACCGGCCATATCTTTCACTGCAATAATATGGGCCCCTGCCTGGGCGGCCTCCTTAGCCAGCCGTGTGTAATACTGCAGCGAATATTTCTGCCGCTGGGAATCCAGAATATCTCCGGCATAGCAGATCGCCACCTCTGCCAATTTATTCTGACTGCGCACTTCATCAATGGTGGTTCTCATATGATCCAGCTGATTCAGGCAGTCAAAAATACGAAATACATCTACGCCGTTCTCACTGGCCTGGTCAATAAAATGGCGTACCACATTATCCGCATAGTTTGTGTACCCCACCGTATTGGCTCCCCGTGTCAGCATCTGAAATAAAATATTGGGAGCTGCCTTTCTCATACGGCGCAGACGGTCCCAGGGACTTTCATCAAGAAACCTGTAAGCCACATCAAATGTAGCTCCGCCCCAGTTTTCAAATGAAAAAAGCTGCGGAAGATGATTGGCCGTATACCGGACTGCATTCATGATATCATGCGTACGTACCCGTGTGGCAAGAAGAGACTGATGGGCATCACGATATGTAGTGTCCATAAACAACACTTCTTTTTGCCCCTGGAGCCATTTGGCAAACTTCTCGGGTCCCATTTCATCCAGAAGCTGCTTTGTTCCCTTCGGTGCCTCTTTTCCGCTCTCGTCGGGAAGCCTGTTCAGAGGAAGAAAAGCCGGTTTTTCCTTAGGGCCCGCATCAGCATATCCATTGACTGTAATATCCCCGATATAGGTCAGCAGCTTTGTTCCCCGGTCTTTTGTCTCGGGTGCTGACAGTAATTCAGGATGCCGGTCTATATAATTAACATCACACCGTCCTTCCTGAAAATCACGGGTGTGAAGCATATTCATAAGAAAAGAAATATTGGTTTTGACGCCGCGGATTCTGAACTCCCCCAGACACCGCAGCATTTTATGAATCGCATCCATCGGATGAAGAGCAAAAGCAGTCACTTTAACAAGCAGAGAATCATAATAAGGCGTAATCACAGCACCTGTGTAAGCGGTACCTGCATCCAGCCTGACTCCGAATCCGCCGCCGCTGCGGTAAGCAATAATTTTCCCCGTATCCGGCATGAAGTGATTCTGCGGATCTTCGGTGGTAATACGGCACTGAATGGCCACGCCCTTGTACCAGATATCCTCCTGCCGTCCAATGGCAATCGGCTCTTCATACAGAGAATACCCCTCTGCAATCAGGATCTGTGTTTTGACGATATCAATGTCGGTAATCATCTCTGTCACTGTATGTTCTACCTGAACGCGGGGATTCACTTCAATAAAATAGAAATTCTCTTCACCGTCTGCCAGGAATTCCACAGTTCCCGCATTCACATACCCCACATTCTTCATCAATTCAACCGCTGCATCACAGATCCTGGTGCGGAATGCCTGAGGCAGAGACCAAGCCGGCGCCATTTCAATCACCTTTTGATGCCGGCGCTGAATTGAGCAGTCTCTCTCAAACAGATGCACGACATGCCCCTGCGTATCCCCAAGGATCTGCACTTCAATATGCTTCGGGTTCATGATACATTTTTCTACATAAACAGAATCATCCCCAAAAGCCATCTTGGCTTCCGAACGCGCCCGGTGATACGCTTCTTCCAAATCTTCCATGCGGTCCACATTCCGCATGCCCCGTCCGCCGCCTCCGTTGACCGCTTTAATCATGACAGGAAAACCATACTGTTCCGCAAACTTACGGACCTCATCGAAATTTTCGACTGCCCCTTTTGTTCCTGGAATCATGGGAATTCCTGCTTTGGCCGCCTGTATACGGGCATTGACTTTATCCCCGAACATCACCAGATGCTCTACTCTGGGACCGATAAAAACAATCCCTTCCTCTTCGCAGCGCCGTGCAAAATCAGCATTTTCTGCTAAAAATCCGTATCCGGGATGAATGGCGTCTACATGATGTTCTTTCGCAATGCGGATGATATCCTCAATATCGAGATAGGCATCCACCGGTTTTTTCCCCTCTCCTACCAGATATGCCTCATCGGCGCGATTGCGGTGCAGCGACAAGGAATCCTCTTTGGAATAAATCGCCACCGTATGTATGCCCATTTCATTACAGGCACGAAATACACGGATCGCAATTTCTCCGCGATTAGCCACCAGAACCGTACGGATCTTTTTCATTATGTCCTCCTTATATCCCCCAAAATGCTTTCATTCTTTGACAGAACGCAGTCACATACAATTTTATTTTACTGACTATGCCGAAGAAATTCAATAGAAAAAGCGAATCTCCCTGCATTTCCATCAAAAATCTCTTTTATCCGCCGGTCTTTCTTTTTTATGATTCATTTTTTTATATCAATATCTATTAATTCTATTTCTATCATACATATTTTAGGGGGTAAAATGCTGAAATAGAATTTGATTTCTATCGATATACATGGGAAAATAGAGATACAGGGCAGTCCCGCAGATCAGGATTACCCATCGACAGTACGTCTCCGCAGTCCGGCTTTCCTTCCCCGGAAATACGGGTTCCGCGGACCCAATGAAAGGAGCGATTTTATGAGCAGCAAACCGTTAAAAGATTTAGTCGTATTAGACATGACCCGTGTATTGGCCGGTCCTTACACAGGCATGATATTGGCTGACATGGGGGCCGATGTCCTCAAGATAGAAGCTCCGGGCAAGGGCGATGATGCCCGTGCATTCGGACCTTTTGTCAATGGTGAAAGCACTTATTACATGAGTCTCAACCGGGATAAAAGGTCAATGACTTTAAATCTCAAGGCCCCAGAGGGAAAAGAAATTCTGAAAGCACTGGTTAAGAAAGCTGATGTATTGCTGGAAAATTTCCGTGGCGGGACCATGGAAAAACTGGGGCTTGGATATGATGTTCTAAAAGAAATTAACCCCAGACTGGTGTATTCATCCTGCACCGGTTTCGGCATGACAGGGCCCTATAAGCATGATCCGGCTTACGATGTAATTGTTCAGGGCATGGGCGGCATTATGTCCATCACCGGCCAGGAAAATGGTGAGCCTACCCGTGTAGGCGCTTCTATCGGTGATATTACAGCCGGTTTATTCTCTGCCATTGGTGTTATGATCGCTCTTTACAACCGGGACCGCACGGAAAAAGGACAGTTAGTCGATGTTTCTATGCTTGACGGACAGGTTGCAATTCTGGAAAATGCCATTGCCCGGTATTTAAACACAGGTATCGTGCCCAAACCGATCGGCAACCGTCATCCTTCTATTACTCCTTTTGAATCTTTCAAAACTTCTGACGGCTATGTCATTATCGCCATCGGGAATGACACGTTATGGCAGAAATTCTGCAAATTAGTCGACCGTCCTGATCTTGGCGCCGACCCAAGATTTACAACCAACCCCCTGCGTACAGATAACCAGAAGGCGCTGAAAGAGGAACTGGAAAAAATCTTTGTCAACAAATCCACTGATGAATGGCTCCATATAATCAAGGACGCAGGTATCCCGGTAGGTCCCATTAATACGGTAGACCGTGTCATGAAGGATCCTTCTGTAATCGCCCATGACATGATTGTCACGACCCATCATCCGGTAGCCGGTGAAGTAAAAATGGCCGGTGTGCCTATTAAACTGAGCGATACTCCGGGGAGTGTAGACGGACCGGCCCCGACACTGGGTCAGCATACCCGTGAAATTCTCAAACAATTCCTTTCCTATGATGATTCCAAGATTGATGAACTCTATAAAGACCATGTTCTCTGATATCCCCTTCCTTCTGTAAAGTCTGAAGAAAGCGTAAAAACACGGATTCATTCCGATAATGAATCCGTGTTTTTTGTGCAGATTTTTGCTTCTGTAATCCTTATGCTTTGTTTACATCCGTCAGTTCTGCTGTACAGTGGGGGCACCTTGTAGCATCATCAGCTATGGCTTCCCTGCAGAACGGACACAGCCGGTCTTCTTTTTCTGCCTTCTTCGGCATAAAGCGGTTAATCTGCTTAATAAGAATAAAAATAGCAAATGCCACAATCAGAAAATCAATCAATGCATTCAGAAAAACGCCGTAAGCGATCACCGGCACATTGGCAGCCTGTGCTTCCTGCAGAGTTGCCACAGGTTTGCTGCTGAGATTAATAAACAAATTGGAAAAATCAATTCCGCCGATGAGCAGCCCCAAAGGCGGCATAATGATATTATTCACCAAGGCCGTCACAATTTTAGTGAAAGCGGCTCCAATTACAACACCGACTGCCAAGTCAATGACATTGCCGCGGAGTGCAAATTCCCTGAATTCTTCCAACATTCTTTTCATACAAAGCCTCCGATCTCCATGAGAAAAACTTTTTTTCATTATGACATACCAAACTGGGATAGTCAAACAAAGAAAAAGAGCCTGCAGCACAAATGCAGGCTCTTCCCGATACCCGGTCAGGTATCTTTTCTGTATCAGTCAACGATCAAATCGGCAACTTCTTTTTCTTACTTATTATCATACCACCCGCTCAACAATTGTCAAGTTATTTGTCAATAGCAAATTGACATTTTTTTAAAACTCTTCCTTGACGTTTTGTCCTGGTGCTTTATATAATAAGTAGGTCCTATGCGAGAGTGGCGGAATGGCAGACGCACCAGATTTAGGATCTGGCGCCGCAAGGCATGAGGGTTCGACCCCCTTCTCTCGCACCATGACAGGGCAGTCTCAGAAAAATCTCCTGCCCCTCCTGACAGCCAGCCATGCGGTATATTCCCATGACTGGCTGTCTTTTTACAGGTACGTCACAAACTACGAATCCTGTTAATTATTTAAAAAGTGACAGATGTACCATAATAGGCACAAGTAAGAATTCTCTCCATGATTTCATCATTCACTGCACGCGGGTTAGGTCCTGTACATGGATCGAGAACGGCATAATGGGCAATACTCTTCTTTTTATCCAAAAAAAGTTGTTCTGCTACCCCGTATTCCTGAAAAGAAAAAGGTATATCCATGGCGCGGTTCATTTTCCTAATGGCATTTTCATAAGACAGTGTCAGCTGCTCGTCAGTTCTGCCCGGCAGCCCGGCAGTCCGTGCAATATCCGCATACCGGGACAAACACGCTTTCGCATTATACTGAATCACATAGGGCATCAGAATAGCATTGCAGCATCCATGGGGAACATGGAAAACAGCTCCAATTTTATGGGCGAGGCTGTGCGTAATTCCCAAAAGCGCATTGGAAAAGGCCATCCCTGCCAGACACTGTGCCATATGCATCTTCCCCCGGGCCTCTCTGTCTCCCTGGTAAGATGCAAGAAGACAGTCAAAAATATCAGAAACTGCCTGCAGAGCCAAGGGATCAGTAAAACTGTTATGTACCTGGGACACATAAGCTTCTGTTGCATGAGTCAAGGCATCCATACCCGTATGGGCTGTCAGTTTCTTCGGCATAGTGACCGGCAGATCTGTATCAAGAACGGCCATATCAGGCGTAATTTCATAATCCGCCAGAGGATATTTAATCCCTGTAGCATAGTCTGTTATTACAGAAAAGGACGTTACCTCTGTAGCTGTGCCGCTGGTGGATGGGATCGCCACAAAAATCGCTTTTCTGCGGAGCTTCGGAAGTGTAAACGGCTCTTTGATGTCATCAAAAGTCTTATCAGGATTTTCATAAAAAATCCACATGGCCTTCGCTGCGTCGATGGGTGATCCTCCGCCGATTGCCACAATCACATCAGGCTGGAATTTCCGCATGACTGCGGCCCCTTTAAAAACAGTTTCAATAGACGGATCCGGTTCAATCCCCTCCATAATTTGAGTCTGCAGTCCCGCCTCCTGAAGAACTTTTTCCGTTTTCTGCAGGAATCCGCCTCTCCGCATAGAGCTTCCGCCGGTACATATAATCGCCTTTTGGTGACCTTTCAAAACCTTCAGCGACTCAATGGCTCCGGGGCCGCAGTACAGATCTCTCGGCAAAGTAAAACGTATCATGTCCCCACCTCCGCAAATTTTATATTGATTTTTATCAATATACATATTATATACTTCTCTTCGCGAAAATTATAGATGTACCGCTATACTAAAAATTCATAATGCTCATAAATATGAACATGAATGCATACTCATACCCGATCCGTTTTCATCTGATCCAGCGTCAGCGCAAAGCTTCCTGCAAAATGATCCATAAACCAGTTTACCTCTGGCAGCTTCATTTCATAAAGCCGGGTCCGTATGGTCTCATATGCTTCTCCAAATTCACGGTTCCCCGCCTGCTTTTCTTCAGCACATTTGAGAAAAGCTGACAATGTATCCGCCGCCTTAACCAAAGGCCACAGCCCATCCTCTTCCATATGCAGAATATAAGGACTGTAGAAGGGCTGAAGCTCTTCCGGCAAAGTTCCCATAATATTCCTGCGGGCCTGTTGTTCAATAGCTTTATATGATTCTCTGAGCCCCCTGCTGAAGTATTTCACTGGGGTAGGCATATCGCCGGTAAAGATTTCACTCACTTCATGATACATGGCCAAAACTGCGCAATGCTCCGGATCACAGGGAATATGCATCACCTCACGGCGGATCAGCGCCAGCCCATGGGCAATCATGGCTGTCTGCAGTGTATGCTCTGCATCATTTTCGGGAAGCGTGCTGCGCATCAGCCCCCACCGCCGGATCAGCTTCATCCTGGCCATATAGGCAAAAAAATGGTTCATGGCATTTGCCCCCAGTCTTTATAGAACCAAAAATGATGAACAGGACCATTTCCATGGCCGGTCTTTTGTTCTTTATCCGAACGGATCGCTCCCTCCATATATTTTTTGGCTTTTTTCACAGCCTCCGCCGCAGATAGTCCGTCTGCCATCATAACCGCCAGTGCGCTGGACAGTGTACACCCAGTGCCATGGGTATTGCGCGTCTGGATCTTAGGGCTGCGGAACCAACATACATGATCTCCGTCAAACAGCACATCATCAGCGCAGTCAGTCAGATGCCCGCCCTTAACCAGAACTGCACGGCACCCCAAACCCAAAATTCCTTCCGCCGCTTTTTCCATATCCTTCTCTGACCTGACCGGCTGTCCCCACAGGATTTCTGCTTCAGAAAGATTAGGCGTTACTATATCTGCAAGCGGAATCAGTGCTTCTCTCATGCAGGATACCGCTTCCTGTTCCAGCAGCACCGCCCCCGTCGTGGCTACCATGACAGGATCCACCACCAAAGGTGCCGCATTGTGCTTCCTCAGAAATTCCGCCGCAGCAAGTACAATTTCAGGGGAAGAAAGCATGCCTGTCTTGACTCCGTCAGGAGGAATATCTTCATAAACTGCCTCCATCTGTGACCGGATCATAGGAACCGGTATATTGATAACCTGGGACACTCCGCATGTATTCTGGGCTGTAACAGCGCAAATACAGCTCATGCCGTATGTCCCCAGCGCTGCAAAAGTTTTCAGGTCAGCCTGAATGCCTGCCCCTCCGGAAGAGTCTGATCCGGCCACTGTTAATAGATGTTTCATGAATCCTCCTTTTTTAGGTGCCTCAAATCTGATGACAGATAAGCACTGAGCATACCCTTGCCGGAAATTTTATCATATCGTATGACGGCGGCTGATCCGGGCTGGAAGGCAAGGACATCCTCCGTGACTTCATACAGCCAATGCTGGAGAAAAGGCTGATGACTGACAAGAAGAACAGGTCCGTTTTCTGATACCAAAATTCCATTTTTGACGGATTCCCACATGGGCTGCGTCAATTCTCCTGCTGTGTGAATTTCATTAACCGCCCACTCTTCCGCTGCAATTTGTGCAGTCTGCCGTGTTCTTTCAAAAGGACTGCAGTACACCTGTACTGTTCTTCCTTTCAAAAAATGAGACAACATCCTGGCAGTTCTTCTCACGCGTCTCATCCCCTTGGGAATCAGGCTTCTGTGAAAATTATCCGTCCCTGCTGATACAGGTTCAGCATCTCCATGCCGCATCAGAATCAAATACATACTGCTTCCCTCCTCTATTGTCCTTCTGCATACGCCGAACCTTCTGCGCCGGCATAACTGACTGCAGCAGAATCTCCAAATGTAGTAAATGATTTTTTGACAGAAACCCCGTTGATCAAAATATCCGTGATGACACCTTGCCCGTCTTTCAGCCTAAAAAAAGCTTCCACATGATTTTTCATTTTTGTGACTGTCCGTCCAGTTGTACCGTCTTCTGCCGCCACCCGCTCCGACAGTTCACTCACTGGAAGCTTTTTCATTTCCTCCGGTGTGACATAAAAACGCCGGAATGGAATATCAAAATAAACAATCCCGTTTTCAATACTCCGTGCCCTTGTTATAATGTAATCTCCTTCAGGCTTATCCAGTTCCGCCCATTTAATATAAAGAACCCCTTTTTGATCACGGGCTGCTGCCAAATAAATGGTTTCTCCCGCACGGGGAAGATTACTGCCCTTCCACTGTGCCTCATGAAGGGGGATATTCATCACAATGTAACTCCGGCTGTAAAAACTATTTCCGAAATCCACCGATGCCGGAGTCTGATAAGCTGTCCCTGCCTCCGCCGTATGGGTAAATCCATAACGGATACTTCCTAAAAAAATAATTTCCACGGCTGCCAGCACAGCTACTGCGGCTGTCCCCATACGTATTTTCATAAAGAACCCCTCCTTTTATCATGAAGGGTATGTTCTTCTTTGTATCTGATCCATAGAACAACAGCCGCCAGAACCGACAGCATGACGCCGGCGCCAAGAAAATACAAACCTCTGTCAAAATAAGAAAAAGAATTGTCAAACAACCTGAGGGCCGCCCACAGAATGATCCACAACACACTCCCTGCCGCAGCCGCTGACTGCCCCATTATGGTGCTCTTTATAAAGAGAAAAGCTGCTCCTCCCAAACCAGCTGCAGAAAGGATCCCTACGGCTGCCCCGGCAGCTCCTGATCCTGCATAAACAGCCGCAGCCGCTGCCATAATCCACGGTGCCGTTCCTGCCATAGATACAGCATACTCTTTTTTATGAACCATGATCCATGACACTGCAGAAACCACAGCAAGAAGTACTGCTCCCAGAATGATCAGATACCAGGGAAATGTCATTTCCCTCCAGAATTGACCGCTGCCGGATACCAAAAAGATGAGTCCTAAAAAGAAAATTCCTCCCTTTTTCATAGAATCCGCCAACATAACAAACCGTGAAAAATAGACGCCGCCCATCACCGACAGTGCTGCCATCACCGAACAAAAGAGAAGCCGCCATATCATTTCTGAAACAGAAATGCTGATAAGCCCGACAGCCCCCCCTGTCCATACCCATGAAAAAGCAAGAGTCTGCCTTGTTCTTTGATCTTTTAAAAATAAAAACAGCAAGGGGAAAATCATGGCCATAAGGACCCACGGAATCACATCAGTCCAACCGTCAATAGGTGCCAAAAAAGGCACCGCACAAGCCCCCAGAACAACCAGCACCCCGGCCCCTGCCGATTGGAGAAGATAGGCCGCGGGAATAAGAAACAGTGCGCCCCATAAAGCCAGCTGATAAATATCCGGTGACATCTCATAACTTTCATGAATCAGACCGATGGCTGCATAAAGGGAAATTCCATAAAATACGCCCGCGGTTTCACGAAGTATAATCCCCGGATTTTTCATCAAAGATATGGACGTCCACAGGCAGAACGAAAGAAGAAGCGGTGCTAAAGCCCACCAGAATTGACCGGCCTGTGTCAGTCCAGCCCAAAAAGAAGTGATTAAGAGAACCGTACCTGCCAGGAAGAAACAAAATGCCGCCGCTCCCATCATGCGGGCAATCGCAACTTTTGTATTTCCATATTTTTTATATTGCTGCAAAAGGACATTTCCCTTGGCTTCCTCAATCAGCCCCTCCTGCATCCACCGGGAAATTTCTTTCGCCATCCATAACCGCTTTTCATCCATAATGCCTCCCATATAAAAAGAAAAGACCGCTTTCAGGCGGCCTTCCGTTTATTTCACAATCAGCACGGGACATTTGGAACGGCTCACCAGATAACTGGATACGGACCCCATGAATATTCCCTTCAAAGGTCCCAAACCGCGGCTGCCCATAACAATTAAATCGCAGTGATATTTTTCTGCCATAGTAAGAAGCACAGGCCCGGGAGAACCAATCTCAAACAGCTCTTCCGTATGAATTTCCTTGGGTATCATACTTTTGGCCTCTGCCAAATCATGCCGGCTCTGTTTCTCCAGATCTTCCGAAAGCTGTGTCGTCAAATGACCCTCTGCGATAGACACCTGGTCAAAATTACTCATCACCGCCACCATATTGCAGATACTGGCTACATAAAGCTCTGCCCCGCTGTCACGAGCCAGATCCACCGCATGGGAAAGTGCATTTTTTGCATGTTCTGACCCATCATAAGGCAGCAGAATTTTTTTATACCTAAGCATGATACCCCCGCCCTTCTTAATTAAATTCTGTCTTTATTATAGCAAATGACAAAAACAGATACAAGAAAGGAATCCCCTATCAGAAAGTATACAGTTTCTGCGGTGCCTGCCGCTGGGGATCATGAAAAAGAATGATCTGGGAAAAAGAATTTTTCCCCGCCAGTTCATCAGCCTCCCTAAAAGACATATGAACCGGCCAGCGCACCATTTCCGCCCGGCCTTGTTGAATAAACTCCTCAGCACGGCCATACCCGTGGGCACTGCCGGTAAACAGAACCGCCGAATCAGGGCACTTCCCGGTCAGTGCTCTATTTTCTGCCGATGACAGTTGGGCATCTGTGAGGAAATAAATACCCGGACGGCTGGACATCCCTTCTTCTTCCCACAGCTGAAAAGCTGACACTGGGATATGAAGCACTTCCGGGCGGCAAAAATACATATGCCGCGAAAACAGCTGCCATTCTGTCAGGAGCGGCCGGTCCATATAAATGGGCAGCGAACTGCCGTATCGTTCCCATAAAGCCACCGCCAGAGAAAGTCCCCTGCCGAAACGCGGTACAGGAAGAAGTATTGGACGGCCCGCCTGAATCAGTTCATAAAGCCTCTGCATGACACGGCGTCTCATGTCCTTTCCGGTCTCCTCCGTCCCATAAGCGCAGTCGATCACCGCTATATCCGCCTGAATATCCCGGACCGGATCACAGTTATAAAAAGGATCGCCCTCTCTGTAGTCCCCGGAAAAGAAAGCCGTTTTCCTTCCGCACCGGATAGCATACCACACGGCGCCGGCACAGTGTCCGGACCGTCCCCACCGGAAAGAAAAATCCTGGGCCAGCTCCAGCTCCGGAGCCGTAGAATCGAGAATTGTCGCTTCTTTTGGCTTATGACTAATCTGCCGAAATGTTTGATTTGACATCATAACAGACCCGTTAAAACCCATTTCTTCCAAATATTCCACAGCTCCTGTATGATCCCGGTGGGAATGTGTAAGGAAGAGAAACTCTGCGGAACGGATTTGCTCTTCCGTCAGATCAGGCACCCTGTCCAGACCGTCAGTAGATGTACCGCAGTCTACAATATATGCATGTGATGCCCCTGAGACAAAAAAGCAGCTGCGTCCAAAATCGCCGCAGCCGCCAGCAATAAAGATCTCCATATCATACTCCGTTGAATGTCTTTCTTTATCTATGAAATTAAATCGCATGACACAAACAGCCTATCGCACAAAAACACACGCTACAATGCTCCCTTAATCAAGCAAACAGTATAATTAAAATATATCATAATTACCGGTCCCTGTCCACACAACGGTTCAAAAAGATGAATCATCATATCATATGGTTGATTATATAATCAAATGCGCCGTAATGGATATGAAGAAAGTCACAGCCACCCCTGTAAAATAAACTCGTCTAAAACCCATTGCAAGGAGGCCGCTATTGACTCTGTCCCATTACAGCATATCTGCGATTCTTTTCCCTCTTGCCTCCGTTTTCATCCCTTTCATGGAGAGCGTCGAATGATCATTCAGCAATTTCAGACGGCCTGAGAAAGAACCGTTATATGCTCCGCCAATGGCAAAATTTTCCGGGGTCCATCATTCTGCTGTTTACAGGGAAATCCGCAGAGGAACCGCTGAAAAACTTAATTCAAACTTACAAATGATTGATATCTGTTGCGCTGCTACAGATCAAAGAATTCATGAACTCCATCACGTGGGCCGGATCGTAAAAGAAGAAAAACGTTCTCCGGAGCAGGCCTGTGTCATGGCTTAAAAACAAGGCTCCTGTAAAGATACTGTATGCATGAAGATGATCTACCATTATGCGGATCAACAATGGATTTCCATTGCCCCTTTTGATCTTCACTTGAAACTGAGAAGAAAAACCCAAAGAGAGAAAAAGATGTGCCTCAGCAAAGTACTGCAGTCTCTTCCCAATTGTCTGTCCATTGACCAGCGTCCTGAAGCAGCCAATCAGTGTACAGAACCGGGACATATGGAAATCGGGTGATACCGGGAAAAAGGCAAGCACTGCTTTCGTTTGATGGAAGTATATCCATGAAGAGATACTGGTCAAGATCGAAGGACGGACCACGAAGGCTGTAAAAAAAGAACTGTATAAAATCCTGAAGTCCATGAGTTACAATGAAAGGAGTCTTCTGAAAATATGACCTGTGACAATATTGAAAGAACATAAGCATTTGTCCAAAGATTTCTCATGGTCAAATATCTATTATGCCCATCCGTATCCGTCTTCTGAGCGGGGGAGCAATGAGAGACAAAATAGACTGGTCCCCTATTTTATTCAGAAAGGAACACTTATGGGGACTATTCACCATGAAAAGGTCAGAGAAATAGAGACATGGATCAACGAAATGCCCAGAAAAATATTTCACTGGAAAAATTTCCGAAAGATGATGGAAATGCTGCTCAATCCCCAATAAGACGAACAGGCTGCTTAATTGATGCTGCAATTGGCCATTTTTCGGCAGAACTATAGAATTTTCAAAAAACGATTGACATCTTTCCCTCAGCATGATATGATGGCTTTGTTAAGTTGTAATGATGAGCTCACACGTTTGATGTAAGTTATCTTCAAGACGATGACTTACACAAATTGGTGAGCTTCTTTTTTACAATTATGATCAGGAGGTATGTTCTATGGCAACAGGTACAGTAAAATGGTTTAACCCGGACAAAGGTTTCGGATTTATTACCCCGGATGACGGCGGCGAAGATTTGTTTGTTCATTTCTCTGCTATTGTCGCTGACGGATTCAAGACTTTAAATGA
>ENA-OQIN01000606-OQIN01000606.1-human-gut-metagenome-genome-assembly--contig:-NODE-606-length-24173-cov-5.990579_pt1 | contig 24173 bp, 23 predicted proteins | sample MGYA00242581_ERZ504746 | MGnify/ENA primary metagenome ERZ504746 (study PRJEB26092, sample SAMD00036436) | human gut metagenome | host: Homo sapiens | study: EMG produced TPA metagenomics assembly of...
GATAGAAACAGAAGCCACTGGAGCACCTCAAAAACACCATCATACACTAAATCAGTAAGTTGGCAGCATCACCGATGTTCGTTACATCACCGAACGTGCTGTATTCACGCTGAAAGAAGACGGCCTGCATTTAATCGAAATCGCCCCTGGCGTCGATTTACAAAAAGATATTCTCGACAAAATGGACTTCACCCCAGTGATTTCGCCAGAACTCAAACTGATGGACGAAAGATTATTTATCGATGCGGCGATGGGTTTTGTCCTGCCTGAAGCGGCTCATTAACAGGAGTATAATGATGGATTTTTCTTTAATTGAAGAACAAGAACTGCTGCTGGCCAGTATTCGCGAACTGATTACGACTAACTTTCCGGAAGAGTATTTCCGCACCTGCGATCAAAACGGGACATACCCGCGTGAATTTATGCGGGCACTGGCGGATAACGGTATTTCCATGCTTGGCGTGCCGGAAGAATTTGGTGGTATCCCTGCGGATTACGTCACCCAGATGCTGGCGCTGATGGAAGTGTCAAAATGCGGTGCTCCGGCATTTTTGATCACCAACGGTCAATGTATTCACAGTATGCGCCGTTTCGGTTCTGCAGAGCAGCTACGTAAAACGGCAGAAAGCACCCTGGAAACGGGTGATCCCGCCTATGCCCTGGCGTTGACGGAGCCAGGCGCAGGCTCAGACAACAACAGTGCCACTACCACTTACACGCGTAAAAACGGCAAGGTTTACATCAACGGACAGAAAACCTTTATTACCGGTGCGAAAGAGTACCCGTATATGCTGGTGTTGGCGCGCGATCCGCAACCGAAAGATCCCAAAAAAGCCTTCACCCTGTGGTGGGTCGACTCCAGTAAGCCCGGCATTAAGATTAACCCGCTGCATAAAATCGGCTGGCATATGCTCAGCACCTGCGAAGTCTATCTCGACAACGTGGAGGTTGAAGAGAGCGACATGGTGGGCGAAGAAGGAATGGGTTTCCTCAATGTGATGTACAACTTTGAGATGGAGCGCCTGATCAACGCCGCGCGCAGCACCGGCTTTGCCGAATGCGCCTTTGAAGATGCCGCCCGCTATGCCAACCAACGTATCGCTTTTGGTAAACCCATTGGTCATAACCAGATGATCCAGGAAAAACTGGCGCTGATGGCGATTAAGATCGACAACATGCGCAACATGGTGCTGAAAGTAGCATGGCAAGCCGATCAGCATCAGTCACTGCGCACCAGCGCGGCGCTGGCAAAACTGTATTGCGCACGTACCGCAATGGAAGTCATTGATGATGCGATTCAAATCATGGGCGGTCTGGGCTATACCGATGAAGCGCGCGTCTCCCGCTTCTGGCGTGATGTCCGTTGTGAACGTATCGGCGGCGGTACAGACGAAATAATGATTTACGTAGCAGGTCGGCAGATCCTGAAAGACTATCAGAACAAATAATCTGCAGGCGGCGCAGCTTCTTAACAAACTGCGCCGCCAGATTTATCCAACAAGACTTACCGGTTGAGGAAATTCAGATAGGATTTCTTGTTCCGCAAAACAGTTTTTAAATTGCCTGCGGTAATCGCTGGGTGAACAGCCGACATGGCGCAAAAACAGTTTGGCAAAGTGATCGACATTTTCATAACCCACACGCCAGGAGATCTCTGCCTGTGATAATTCAGTATTAGTGAGTGACCATTTCGCTTCCGTCATACGCCGTTGAATAACATAGTTAATAGGGGAAATACGATACTCTTTGGTAAATTCATGGCAAATATAACTGACGCTGGCACGAAATTTTTTCGATAACTGTTCTAAAGTGATTTTTTCGCGATAATTATTATTCAGATAGAAAAGAATATCTTTTATCAGAACATCTTTTTTAATATATCCCTGCTCCGAACGATAAGCATTTTTAAAGTTTTCGTAGTAAAGAATTGCTAATGTATAGGCAAATGCATCCCATAACGAAGATGTTTGGCTATTTTTACTTTGCGGCAAAATCACACTTAGCTCATTAAATAAGGTTTTTATGACTTCTTTTCCCTGCCCCGCGGCAATTACCGGACAAGAATGCGGTTGCAGTAGCTGATTTTCCTCAGCCCCCTGAAACTGAAAGCCGTACAGCGCACAGGTACACGTCGTTGCCGGATCGTTAACGTCAGAGGCCACCGCATGCAGCCTGCCGCGTTCTATCACCACAATGTCATCCGCATGTGCGACATATAACGAAGAATCGATGGTAAACCTTGCAACCCCTTTCTTGACGTAAATCAGCTCGGTTTCATTGTCATGAACGTGATGTCCAGACTCCCATTTTGGATCATCGCTAAATGCAAAACGTGAAAGCCGTGGCGTTTTACCGGCGACAAACAGCGTTTCACTGGCATTATCAAAACAGCGTTGATACATGACAACCTCCCTATTCCATGAGCAAGCAAAAACAATATATGCCGGATAAAATACGGCGTGTATTGCGGTTATACAACCGCGTTTAGCGAGAGCTAAACAAGATTATTTACACTGAATGCAAGATTGTACGGTCATGGAATAACTATATTGCCGCAAATTGCACTTTTGTTTTAGCGATCGCATTTTTTTTGCAAGATTGTTGGCAAGGAAAACAGCTTGCTCCGTCGAAAACCCCGCACCGCTATCGCACACTATTTTCAGGCCATTTTTACCTTCCATCGGAGATGGTTCCGTATGCGACTCACAGGAGAAATCATGAAAATAATAACCTGCTTTAAGCTGGTGCCTGAAGAACAGGACATTGTTGTCACTCCAGAATACACCCTGAATTTCGACAATGCCGACGCCAAAATCAGCCAGTTCGATCTCAATGCCATTGAAGCTGCAAGCCAGCTCGCAACAGATGACGATGAGATAGCCGCGCTGACCGTTGGCGGCCCATTGTTGCAGAACTCGAAAGTGCGCAAAGACGTGCTATCCCGCGGGCCGCACAGCCTGTATTTGGTGCAGGATGCGCAACTTGAACATGCACTGCCTCTCGATACCGCAAAAGCGCTGGCGGCAGCAATTGAAAAGATCGGCTTCGATTTACTGATCTTTGGTGAAGGTTCCGGCGACCTTTATGCCCAGCAGGTTGGCTTGCTGGTCGGAGAAATTCTGCAACTTCCGGTGATTAATGCAATGAGTGCTATTCAGCGTCAGGGCGATACACTGGTGATTGAACGCACGCTTGAAGATGATGTTGAAGTTATTGAACTCTCTGTTCCAGCCGTGCTCTGCGTCACCTCCGATATTAACGTGCCACGCATTCCTTCGATGAAAGCCATTCTTGGCGCGGGTAAAAAACCGGTAAATCAGTGGCAGGCAAGTGATATTGGCTGGAGCCAGAGCGCGCCACTTGCTGAACTGGTCGGCATTCGCGTACCGCCGCAAACAGAACGTAAGCACATCATTCTCGATAACGATTCGCCGGAGGCCATTGCCGAGCTGGCGGAACATCTGAAGAAAGCCCTGAACTGAAGCCTACGGAGAAGAAACGATGAGTCAATTAAACAGCGTCTGGGTCTTTAGCGATAATCCTGAACGTTATGCTGAACTGTTTGGCGGCGCTCAGCAATGGGGCCAACAGGTGTATGCCATTGTACAAAATACCGACCAGGCGCAGGCAGTTATGCCTTATGGTCCAAAATGTATTTATGTTCTTGCGCAAAACGACGCGCTGCAACGCACTGAAAATTACGCCGAAAGCATTGCTGCCCTGCTGAAAGATAAACACCCCGCTATGTTGCTGTTGGCCGCGACGAAACGTGGTAAAGCGCTGGCAGCACGGTTAAGTGTGCAACTGAATGCGGCGCTGGTGAACGATGCCACGGCGGTGGATATTGTCGATGGTCACATTTGCGCCGAACACCGGATGTATGGCGGGTTAGCGTTCGCTCAGGAAAAGATCAACAGCCCGCTGGCGATCATTACCCTTGCACCCGGTGTTCAGGAACCGTGCACCAGTGATACCTCTCATCAGTGCCCGACAGAAACGGTACCTTATGTTGCTCCGCGTCATGAAATTCTCTGTCGCGAACGCCGTGCGAAAGCCGCAAGCAGCGTGGACCTGAGCAAAGCAAAACGTGTGGTTGGCGTCGGTCGTGGACTGGCGGCGCAGGATAACCTGAAAATGGTCCACGAACTGGCGGCGGTGCTGAATGCTGAAGTCGGCTGTTCACGTCCAATTGCCGAAGGCGAGAACTGGATGGAGCGTGAACGTTATATCGGTGTCTCCGGCGTGTTGCTGAAATCCGATCTCTACCTGACGCTGGGGATCTCCGGGCAGATCCAGCATATGGTTGGCGGCAACGGCGCAAAAGTGATTGTCGCCATCAATAAAGATAAAAATGCGCCAATCTTCAACTATGCCGACTACGGTCTGGTGGGCGATATCTACAAAGTCGTCCCTGCCCTGATTAGCCAGTTGAGCCGCTAATTCCCCTTTCAACCACATCTCCCGCTGTAAACGCAGCGGGAAGGGAGCATAACGCATGTCGGATGACAAATTTGATGCCATTGTGGTCGGTGCGGGCGTTGCTGGTAGCGTTGCCGCACTGGTCATGGCACGAGCCGGGCTGGATGTCCTGGTGATAGAACGCGGCGACAGTGCCGGATGTAAAAACATGACCGGCGGGCGTCTTTATGCCCACACACTTGAAGCAATCATTCCAGGCTTTGCAGTATCAGCGCCGGTAGAACGCAAGGTCACACGCGAGAAAATCTCCTTCTTAACCGAAGAAAGCGCCGTTACCCTCGATTTTCACCGCGAGCAGCCAGATGTTCCGCAACACGCATCTTATACCGTATTGCGTAATCGTCTGGACCCGTGGTTGATGGAACAAGCCGAGCAGGCGGGCGCGCAGTTTATCCCAGGCGTTCGCGTCGACGCGCTGGTTCGTGAAGGAAACAAGGTCACTGGCGTGCAGGCTGGGGATGATATTCTCGAAGCGAATGTGGTGATTCTGGCTGATGGCGTTAACTCGATGCTTGGCCGCTCGCTGGGAATGGTTCCCGCTTCCGATCCGCATCATTACGCTGTTGGTGTTAAAGAGGTTATTGGCCTCACACCAGAACAGATCAACGATCGCTTTAATATTACGGGCGAGGAAGGTGCCGCCTGGCTGTTTGCCGGTTCCCCTTCTGACGGCCTGATGGGCGGGGGATTTCTCTATACCAACAAGGATTCCATATCCTTGGGGCTGGTTTGTGGATTGGGTGATATCGCCCATGCGCAAAAAAGCGTGCCGCAAATGCTGGAAGATTTTAAACAACACCCCGCCATTCGCCCGCTGATTAGCGGCGGCAAACTGCTTGAATATTCCGCGCATATGGTGCCGGAAGGCGGTCTGGCAATGGTGCCGCAACTGGTTAACGAGGGCGTGATGATCGTTGGTGACGCCGCAGGCTTCTGCCTGAATTTGGGTTTTACGGTCCGCGGCATGGATTTAGCCATTGCATCGGCTCAGGCTGCCGCCACAACGGTGATCGCCGCCAAAGAACGCGCGGATTTCTCCGCCAGCAGTCTGGCGCAATACAAACGTGAGCTGGAACAAAGCTGCGTCATGCGTGATATGCAGCATTTTCGCAAGATCCCGGCGCTGATGGAAAACCCGCGCCTGTTTAGCCAATACCCACGAATGGTCACCGACATCATGAACGAGATGTTCACCATTGACGGCAAACCAAACCAGCCGGTACGCAAAATGATCATGGGACACGCGAAGAAAATTGGGCTGATCAACTTGCTGAAAGATGGCATTAAGGGAGCAACCGCGCTATGAGCCAGAACGCTACGGTTAACGTCGACATCAAATTAGGCGTCAATAAATTCCATGTTGATGAGGGCCACCCGCATATCATTCTGACGGAAAATCCCGATATCAATGAATTCCGTAAATTAATGAAAGCCTGCCCTGCCGGACTTTATAAGCAGGATGACGCCGGCAACATTCATTTTGATTCTGCCGGTTGTCTGGAGTGCGGCACCTGTCGGGTGCTGTGCGGTAACACTATTCTCGAACAGTGGCAATATCCCGCAGGCACCTTCGGTATTGATTTTCGCTACGGCTAATCATGCATCCCACAGGCCCGCATCTCGGGCCTGACGTTCTGTTTCGAGAGTCCAAAATGAAAGTGACATTAACGTTTAACGAACAACGTCGTGCGGCGTATCGTCAGCAAGGGCTATGGGGCGATGCTTCGCTGGCCGATTACTGGCAGCAGACCGCTCGTGCGATGCCAGACAAAATTGCCGTGGTCGATAATCATGGAGCATCGTACACCTATAGCGCGCTCGATCACGCCGCGAGCTGTCTGGCAAACTGGATGTTAGCGAAGGGTATTGAATCAGGCGATCGCATCGCATTTCAACTGCCAGGCTGGTGTGAATTTACCGTTATCTATCTTGCATGCCTGAAAATCGGTGCGGTTTCCGTACCGCTGTTGCCTTCCTGGCGGGAAGCAGAACTGGTATGGGTGCTCAATAAGTGTCAGGCAAAAATGTTCTTTGCACCGACGTTGTTTAAACAAACGCGTCCGGTAGATTTAATCCTGCCGCTGCAAAATCAGCTTCCACAACTACAACAAATTGTCGGCGTGGACAAACTGGCTCCCGCCACCTCTTCCCTCTCATTAAGTCAGATTATCGCCGACAATACCCCACTGACCACGGCGATAACGACCCACGGCGATGAATTAGCTGCGGTGCTGTTTACCTCCGGAACCGAGGGTCTGCCAAAGGGCGTAATGCTAACGCATAACAATATTCTCGCCAGTGAGCGGGCTTATTGCGCGCGGCTGAATCTGACCTGGCAGGAAGTCTTTATGATGCCTGCGCCACTTGGTCACGCAACGGGATTTCTGCATGGCGTAACAGCACCATTTTTAATTGGTGCTCGCAGCGTGTTGTTAGATATTTTCACTCCTGATGCATGTCTCGCGCTGCTTGAGCAGCAGCGTTGCACCTGTATGCTCGGCGCAACGCCGTTTGTCTATGATCTTTTGAATTTACTAGAGAAACAACCCGCAGACCTTTCAGCGCTGCGCTTCTTTCTTTGCGGCGGTACCACAATCCCCAAAAAAGTGGCGCGCGAATGCCAGCAGCGCGGCATTAAATTATTAAGTGTTTATGGTTCCACAGAAAGTTCGCCGCATGCGGTGGTGAATCTCGATGATCCTTTGTCGCGCTTTATGCACACCGATGGTTACGCTGCCGCAGGTGTAGAGATTAAAGTGGTCGATGACGCACGCAAGACCTTACCGCCAGGTTGCGAAGGTGAAGAAGCCTCGCGTGGCCCCAATGTGTTTATGGGGTATTTTGATGAACCTGAATTAACCGCCCGTGCGCTGGATGAAGAAGGCTGGTATTACAGCGGCGATCTCTGCCGCATGGATGAGGCTGGCTATATAAAAATTACCGGACGCAAAAAAGATATTATTGTCCGCGGCGGCGAAAATATTAGCAGCCGTGAAGTAGAAGATATTTTATTGCAGCATCCTAAAATTCACGATGCCTGTGTGGTTGCAATGCCCGATGAACGTTTAGGTGAACGATCATGCGCTTATGTCGTGCTGAAAGCGCCGCATCATTCATTATCGCTGGAAGAGGTGGTGGCTTTTTTTAGCCGTAAACGGGTCGCAAAATATAAATATCCTGAACATATCGTAGTGATCGAAAAACTGCCGCGTACAGCCTCAGGTAAAATACAAAAATTTTTGTTAAGGAAAGATATTATGCGGCGATTAACTCAGGATGTCTGTGAAGAGATTGAATAAGTTTCATCTTCGGGGATCACATAAACCCGGCGACAAAACGCCGCCGGGGATTTATTTTATTTCTTCAGTTCAGCCAGGCTTAACCAGGTTTGCACCACGGTGTCCGGGTTCAGAGACAGGCTATCGATCCCCTCTTCCATCAACCATGCGGCAAAGTCTTCGTGGTCGGACGGACCCTGACCGCAAATCCCGACATATTTGCCCTGTTTCTTCGCGGCACGAATCGCCATCGACAGCAGTGCTTTCACCGCATCGTTGCGCTCATCGAACAATTCAGACACCACGCCGGAGTCACGGTCCAGACCGAGCGCCAGCTGCGTCATATCGTTTGAGCCAATTGAGAAGCCGTCGAAATATTCGAGGAACTGCTCGGCCAGCAAGGCGTTGGACGGGATTTCACACATCATGATGATTTTCAGCCCGTTCTCACCACGCTTCAGCCCCTGACGCGCCAGTTCCTCAACCACCGCTTTCGCCTGATCTACGGTACGCACGAACGGGATCATGATCTCAACGTTGGTCAGCCCCATATCGTTGCGCACACGTTTCACTGCTTCACACTCCAGCGCGAAACAGTCGCGGAAGCTGTCGGAAACATAGCGGCCCGCGCCACGGAAGCCGAGCATCGGGTTCTCTTCATCTGGCTCGTAACGCTCACCACCGACCAGGTTGGCATATTCGTTCGATTTAAAATCAGAGAGACGGACAATGACGCGCTTCGGATAAAACGCGGCACCCAGCGTCGCGATCCCTTCAGTCAGACGACCAACGTAAAATTCACGCGGAGAATCAAAACCTTTCATCATCTCGCGGATTTCGTTTTGCAACTGCGGTTCCTGATCGTCAAACTCAAGCAGTGCGCGTGGGTGGACGCCAATCATACGGTTGATGATAAATTCCAGACGCGCAAGGCCCACGCCTTCGTTCGGCAGACAGGCGAAGTCGAAAGCTCGATCCGGGTTACCGACGTTCATCATCACTTTCAACGGCAGATCCGGCATGGTTTCTACGCTGGAGCTTTTCACGCTAAATTCCAGCAACTCCGCATAGACGTAACCGGTATCACCTTCGGCACAAGAAACAGTGACGTTCTCACCGTCTTTCATCCGTTCTGTTGCATCACCACAGCCCACTACCGCCGGAATGCCGAGTTCACGAGCGATGATCGCCGCGTGACAGGTACGACCGCCACGGTTGGTGACGATGGCAGATGCTTTCTTCATGATCGGTTCCCAGTCCGGGTCGGTCATGTCAGTGACCAGCACGTCACCAGGTTCGATGCGGTTCATTTCGCTGATGTCATGGATGACTTTCACCGGACCCGCACCGATGCGATGACCGATAGCACGGCCTTCGGCGATAATCTTACCCTGTGAATGCAGCGTATAACGCTCCATGACCTGACCGCGTGAGCGCACGGTTTCCGGACGCGCCTGCACAATGAACAGTTTGCCGGTGTGGCCATCTTTCGCCCACTCAATATCCATCGGGCGACCGTAGTGTTTCTCAATTTGTACGGCCTGTTTTGCCAGTTCCTGCACTTCTTCGTTGGTCAGCGAGAAGATGTCACGCTGTTCCTGCGGTACGTCTTCGATTTTAACCTGCTTGCCGTGCTCCTGGGTCGGCGCGTAAACCATGCGGATTTTTTTCGACCCCATGGTGCGGCGCACGATAGCCGGGCGATTCGCCGCCAGTGTCGGTTTATGCACGTAAAACTCATCCGGGTTAACCGCCCCCTGCACGACCATCTCACCAAGGCCCCATGCGGAAGTGATAAACACCACCTGGTCAAAGCCGGATTCGGTATCAATGGAGAACATCACGCCAGAAGATGCGAGGTCGGAGCGCACCATCCGCTGAACACCGGCGGAGAGCGCCACGCCACGGTGATCGTAACCCTGGTGCACACGATAAGAGATGGCGCGATCGTTAAACAGAGAAGCAAATACATGTTTCACTGCCACGAGAACGGCGTCAAAACCCTGAACGTTGAGGAAGGTTTCCTGCTGACCGGCAAAGGAAGCGTCCGGCATATCTTCTGCAGTAGCGGAGGAGCGCACCGCAAAAGAGGCGTTTTCGTCATCGGCGGAAAGCTGTGCATAGGCTTCGCGGATGGCATTTTCCAGCTCAGGCTGGAAGGGAGTGTCGATAATCCACTGGCGGATTTGCGCGCCCGCTTTCGCAAGCTGGGTAACATCGTCAATATCCGTTTTATCCAGCAGTTCATAAATGCGCTGGTTTACGCCGCTTTGGTCCAGAAACTGGTTAAACGCGTCGGCGGTTGTGGCGAAACCATTCGGAACGGAAACACCCATTCCGGAAAGGTTAGTAATCATTTCACCCAGGGAGGCATTTTTGCCCCCAACCCTGTCTACATCATTCATGCCGAGTTGGTTATACCAAAGCACCAGCGGTGACGAGCCATTGTTGGACATCGAACAATCCTTTTGTGATAAATGAACGGTTTGAGAAACACATTTCTGCGCATTTATCTTTGCATATTTAACCGGATGAAAAAAACGGTGAATCGTTCAAGCAAATATATTTTTTTACTTTTTAAGACTGATCCCAGCGTTGCGCAAATCTGCTCTCTTCGACAATTTCCACATAAACCATCGGTATAAACGAAACCATAAAAATGAAATGCTGTTTTCATAAAAAATAAAATTGAAGGTTCATTTTATAAACCAGACATAACGTTCTACGCTTCTGTGCGTTTTTAATTTATGCTTTCATAGAATTATGTCTGCATCACGGGAAGAACAAAATGGATAATGCTGTTGATCGCCACGTTTTTTATATTTCTGATGGTACGGCAATAACTGCGGAGGTATTAGGACACGCAGTAATGTCACAATTTCCCGTCACTATCAGCAGCATCACGCTGCCGTTTGTCGAAAATGAGAGCCGTGCACGGGCAGTGAAGGAGCAGATTGACGCAATTTATCACCAGACAGGCGTGCGCCCGCTGGTCTTCTACTCCATCGTGTTGCCGGAGATTCGCGCCATCATCTTGCAAAGTGAAGGCTTTTGCCAGGATATCGTTCAGGCGCTGGTTGCCCCGCTACAACAAGAGATGAAACTGGATCCAACGCCGATTGCTCATCGTACCCATGGCCTTAACCCTAATAATCTCAATAAATATGATGCGCGCATTGCGGCGATTGATTACACCCTCGCCCACGATGACGGCATTTCGTTGCGCAATCTGGATCAGGCTCAGGTGATCCTGCTCGGTGTTTCTCGCTGTGGTAAAACCCCCACCAGTCTGTATCTGGCAATGCAATTTGGTATCCGCGCGGCAAACTACCCCTTTATTGCCGACGATATGGATAATCTGGTGCTACCCGCGTCGCTCAAACCGCTTCAGCATAAATTGTTCGGCCTGACTATCGACCCGGAACGTCTGGCGGCGATTCGCGAGGAACGTCGGGAGAACAGCCGCTATGCCTCGCTTCGTCAGTGCAGGATGGAAGTCGCGGAAGTAGAAGCGTTGTACCGTAAAAATCAGATCCCGTGGATTAACAGTACCAATTATTCGGTAGAAGAGATTGCCACCAAGATCCTCGATATCATGGGCCTTAGCCGCCGAATGTACTAGAGAACTAGTGCATTAGCTTATTTTTTTGTTATCATGCTAACCACCCGGCGAGGTGTGACACACCTCGCACTTGAAATCAGCTGCGATTGGTTTATCGTGATGCGCATCACTTCCCGGTAGTCCTGCCGTAGAAGCAACAAATTTCTGAGACTTGTAATGAACAGAACTGACGAACTCCGTACTGCGCGTATTGAGAGCCTGGTAACGCCCGCCGAACTCGCGCTACGGTATCCCGTAACGCCTGGCGTCGCCACCCATGTCACCGACTCCCGCCGCAGAATTGAAAAAATACTGAATGGTGAAGATAAGCGACTGTTGGTCATTATTGGCCCCTGCTCGATCCACGATCTCACCGCTGCAATGGAGTACGCCACCCGTCTGCAGTCGCTGCGCAACCAGTACCAGTCACGGCTGGAAATCGTAATGCGCACCTATTTTGAAAAACCACGAACTGTTGTCGGCTGGAAAGGGCTAATCTCCGATCCAGATTTAAACGGCAGCTATCGGGTAAATCACGGTCTGGAGCTGGCGCGCAAATTACTTTTACAGGTAAATGAGCTGGGCGTCCCAACCGCGACTGAGTTCCTCGATATGGTGACCGGTCAGTTTATTGCTGATTTAATCAGTTGGGGCGCGATTGGCGCTCGTACTACCGAAAGTCAGATCCACCGCGAAATGGCTTCAGCACTCTCCTGTCCGGTAGGTTTTAAAAATGGTACCGATGGCAACACGCGGATTGCCGTGGATGCTATCCGCGCAGCCCGCGCCAGCCATATGTTCCTCTCGCCAGACAAAAATGGTCAGATGACCATCTATCAGACAAGCGGCAACCCGTATGGCCACATTATTATGCGTGGCGGCAAAAAACCGAATTATCATGCCGATGATATCGCCGCAGCCTGCGATACGCTGCACGAGTTTGATTTACCTGAGCATCTGGTGGTGGATTTCAGCCACGGTAACTGCCAGAAGCAGCACCGTCGCCAGTTAGAAGTTTGTGAGGATATTTGTCAGCAAATCCGCAATGGCTCTACGGCGATTGCTGGAATTATGGCGGAAAGTTTCCTGCGCGAAGGAACGCAAAAAATCGTCGGCGGTCAGCCGCTCACTTACGGTCAATCCATTACCGACCCGTGTCTGGGCTGGGAAGATACCGAACGCCTGGTCGAAAAACTCGCCTCTGCGGTAGATACCCGCTTCTGAATGCGTGCCCATTCCTGATGGGATGGGCATTTCTGCGCAACTTGTTGTCTTCTCAACACATTACTGCTTGCTCTGGCCTGCCATAATATTGATAATAAGAATCATTGTTATATCAATTATTATTAATTTTTATGCGTTATACGGATAGCAGAAAACTCACGCCTGAAACGGATGCCAATCACAAGACCGCTTCCCCGCAGCCCATCCGGCGAATTACCAGCCAGACACTGTTAGGTCCGGATGGCAAACTGATTATCGATCATGACGGGCAAGAATATCTGCTCCGTAAAACTCAGGCTGGCAAGCTGCTGTTAACTAAGTAGCCTTTAACTCGAGCAGCTGACTTCCAGCCGTTTACCCCAGTCAGGTGGACGACTGACATAGTCATCATCTCTGTCGCTGAAAGGATTTCGCAACGCCTCATGCAGGCGGTGCAATTCCATCATATCACCCTTTTCTGCCGCTTCAATCGCCCGTTGCGCCAACCAGTTGCGCAATACCAGAGCTGGGTTAACGCTTTGCATCAGTTGCTGACGCTCACTATCGCTAACCTCGTCTTGTTGCAAACGCCCCCGATAACGGGCAAACCAGTCATCAAATGCCGCACGATCAATAAACTCATCACGTAGCGGTGACGCCGCGCTGTGCTGCTCGGTCAGACTCAGCATGCGGAATGTGCGGGTATAATCGCTGCGCTCTCGCGCCATTAGACTGAATAATTCATTCAGTAGCGCGTTATCCTCTTTTTGCTCCGTCATGAAGCCCAGTTTCTGCCGCATCCGTTGTCCATAATGCGTCAACAAAACCTGCTGATAGCTGTCCAGGGCCTCATTCAGGGCATCTACGGCAACAAATGGTGACAATGTCTGCGCCAGACGCTGTAAATTCCACAACGCGACAGCAGGTTGATTATCAAAGCTATAACGCCCTTGATGATCCGAGTGATTACAAATAAAACCGGGTTCGTAATCATCAAGAAAACCAAACGGCCCGTAATCAAGCGTCAGTCCCAGCAGCGACATGTTGTCGGTATTCATCACCCCATGTGCAAAGCCGACCGTCTGCCATTGGGCAATTAACGACGCGGTACGTGCGACAACACCGCTAAACCAGAGACGGTATTTGTCCTCATCATCTTCAAGATGTGACCAGTAATGACGAATAGCAAAGTCAGCTAACTGACGAACCTTTTCCGACTCGCGGCGGTAGTAAAAATGTTCGAAATGACCAAAGCGCAGATGACTTGGTGCCACACGCATCAGCATCGCGCCTGGCTCCGCCGTTTCCCGATACACTGGCGAATCGCTGGTGACGATACTTAACGCGCGGGTCGTCGGAATGCCCAGATAATGCATCGCCTCACTGGCGAGACTTTCTCGTATCGTCGAACGTAAAACCGCCCGTCCATCACCCATTCGCGAATAAGGCGTCAGGCCAGCACCTTTCAGATGCCAGTCCATTGTAGTGCCATCAGCAAGCAGTTGTTCGCCGAGTAAAATGCCGCGCCCATCACCCAGTTGGCCCGCCCAGACGCCGAACTGATGACCACTGTAAACCTGCGCCAGTGGTGACATACCAGGCAGTAGGGCTTCGCCGCCCCAGACACCTGCGCCATTTTTAAACAGCGACGATGGAATACTCAGCGTGTTAGCGAGTTCGGTATTATGCCAAATCAGCCGGGCATTATTTAAAGGCGTAGGGGAAAGTGCTGTATAGGTTTCTGGCAATTCATCGCGCCAGCGGGTAATAAAAGACAGGGTCATAGATCCTCCTGTTTGATAGTGTAGACGGTTACTCTCGTCTTAAACACCAGCAAACAGGAGGGTTATCGCTGAACCAACGTCGTTATCTGATTTATAGGAACGGCAGGCCACAGGCATCCCTGGAGAGCATGGAAATCGAAGGGGGTAATCTGTGCCAATATTTCTGCCGTATCAATGCCTCCCGCGATGATGCAATTGCAACAAGGGGAAATTTGCGCCTGGATCGCACGAATAAACGGTTCGAAGGAGCGGTGCGTGATTTGTTGCTGAATAAAACTTTTATCCAGCATGACGCGGGTGAAAAGACCATCAAAAACCGCTTTCATTGTGCTATTGCCTGCTCCCAAATTACCTAACACAAGGGGATACACTTGCGATAAGGATAAAAGACCGCGATTATCTTTTCCTTCATTGAGATGCGGGTAATTCTCATTAATCAACAGTTCAATAAACGGATATTTTAATAGTTCGCCTGCGTAATTATCCCTCTCTAATAATAATGTAGCCACTTGTGGCGTTAAATTAAGCCAGGCAAAGAGTTTATGTTGAATAAAAAAATGTTGGCATGATTTTAGTAATTCCAACTGCTCTGAAAATAATTGCCAATGTTGCTCCTCGGTAAGTTGCGCTATAACCCGACTCGTCGGGATACGCACCGTGCCATCTTCACTGGAGAAATGGGTAATTAACTCAACGCCGACAAGGAGTTGCTGGTTATCTCTTATCGGCAGGAAATAGCAATCAGAATGATAAAGATTCTCCAAAAAAATCTTCATGGTAACCGTCCCTCTCGAAGGATGTTTTTCAGTATCCGGCTAAAAGGGATGAGGCCATAAGACATAACAATTACAGAAGGAGTAACTTTCATTTGTTCCATGTTAACCACTTTTTCAGGGGTCCTTTATTTAGATTATCCTGATTATAAACGAATAATCCATTTACGGAATTTTTGTCTGCAAAATACTACTGTATTCAGGAGTAAATGGACGGCGATGTATCATCGCCGTCCATTTTTCGACATACTAGATTCGTCTCGCCTGCCAGAAATTTTTCTGCCAATAGACATTATCAAGTGAGGAACGCATCACTCCCTTGCTGGTAGAGGCGTGGATAAATTGGTTGTTGGTATCGTAAATACCTACATGCAAACCATTTTGTCCGGAACCCGTTTTGAAAAAGACCAGGTCACCAGGCAGCAACTCGTCTTTATCAATTTGCGTGCCGATAGAGGCTTGTTCTTTGGTTTCACGGGGCAGCTGCAAATCGAAACGATCGCGCATCGTCACAACCACAAATCCCGAACAGTCCACACCGCGCCGCGTCATGCCACCATAACGATACGGCGTGCCATGCCAGCTTTGTAGCTGGTCGTTCAAACCGGCAATAACGGTAATCGAATCAGAAAGTCTGGCATTTGGCGGCGGTGCTTTATGGTGGCTACACCCGGCCAGAAACAGTGCTGTGATCAAAATAAGGCAGAAACGCATTCCGTACGGTTCCTCTGTTTTTTATTCTTGCATTAATTTAGCGTCGTAATTACCCGATTTTCAAGATACTAATGAAATCAGATGGTCGAAATCAGCATTCTGTGACCTTCGATATCCAGACGGCGAAAATTCATCCCATAGGCCTGCGCCAGATTTGGCGGCGTGAGCACCTCTTCTGTGCGTCCACTGGCCAGCATTTTTCCACCTTTTAGCAACCACGCCCGATGCGCATGACGCAACGTGTGGTTGAGATCGTGACTGCTCATCACAATCGCCAGTCCTTGCTGACACAGCGCGCTCAGAATTTTGTCTAACGCACTTTGTTGCGCAACATCAAGACTGTTCATCGGCTCATCAAGAAGCAGCAATTGGCCTGCGGGATTGGCTTGTGGTGTGATTTGCAACACCACCGCAGCAAGACGTACGCGTTGCCATTCACCGCCGGAAAGTTGATTGGTGCTACGACCGAGTTTGTCATCAAGAGCCAGCGCCCCTGCGACATCATTCAGTAGTTCGGTACGCGTTTTATCGTGCTGATGCAGTGTCAGGTAGTGCCAGACCGGCATTGCAAACGGCGGCGTCTGCTGTTGTGAAAGATAGGCGCGATGCAGCGCGAGTTTTGTTGCGGACCATGCTTCCAGGGGTTGCCCCGCGAACTGAATGCTTCCCTTACCGCTGGTCATTCCGGCCATTCGCGCCAGTAAGGTACTCTTACCCGCGCCATTCGGCCCCACCAGGTGCAGGATTTCCCCAGCCCGAACCTCGCCTGAAAGCGGCCCCAGGCGGGTAGATTCCGCAACATCCTGTAACTGCATCACAATAGACATTATTTTGCCAACGCCAGTTTAATGCTTTCCATCACAATGGGATCTTCCGGCGTCATATCCGGGGAAAAACGCTGGATGACTTTTCCGTCCCTGCCAACCAGGAATTTTTCAAAATTCCATAAAATATCATCCGGGTACAGCGGTGCACGGCCTTTGCTGACCATACGGGCATAGAATCCGCTCTCTTCCGGCGCGACTGCGGTCGGCGCTGCGGCAATCAATTTTTGATACAGCGGATGGCGTCCTTCGCCATTAACTTCAATCTTACTGAACATCGGGAACGTCACCCCCCATGTGGTGGTACAGTAAGTTTTAATCTCTTCATCGCTGCCCGGTTCTTGTTCCAGAAACTGGTTGCACGGGAATCCCAGCACCACAAAACCTCGATCGGCCCAGGCTTTCTGAATATTCTCCAACTGCTCATATTGCGGCGTTAAGCCACACTTTGAGGCGACATTGACAATCAACAGCACATTACCGGCGTACTTCTCCAGCGTGGTCACTTCACCGTCGATATCTTTCACTACGGTCATCAGAATGGAATCTTGCATCGTTTCTCCTGGGTGTGGTCAGTAAAAATCTTAGCTTTTAATCATAGACCGTCTTTTTGCGGCTAACGTCTTGCTTTTAACAATAACCAGATAAACACCGGCGCACCCAACGTTGCGGTGACCACGCCAATAGGCAGCTCTGCGGCAGCTAATGCCAGGCGCGCTACAATATCGGCCAGCAGCAATGCGCTCGCCCCTGCCAGCGCGCAGCCGGGAAGTAATACGCGATGATCGGTTAAACCACACAGCCGGAGAATATGTGGGATCACCAGACCAATAAAGCCGATAGCACCCGCCAGCGCCACACTGACGCCAACCATCCAGCCGGTCGCTGCCACCAGCACATTGCGCCAGAACCACAGGGGTAAACCCAGTTGCCGCGCCGAGATCTCGCCAAGTGCTAACATATTCATCGGCCTGGACTGACAACAGATCCACAACAACACGGGGATCAATGCCAGCATCAGCCAGCTTTGCCGCCAGTCTACGCCGCCAAAACCGCCCATCATCCAGTACATCAGCTGACGCAAATCAACTGAGGTGGAAAAGTAGATAGCCCACGTCATTAGTGCGCTACAGATAATCCCTAATGCAACGCCAGCCAGCAATAACCGACTGGTCGAAAGATGACGATGGGCGAAACGTAAGAGTATTAAAGTGATGATAAGCGCGCCAGCAATCGCACACAGCCCTAGCGCCCAGTTGGGGAGTTGCCCTTGCCCAAGCAATACCGCGGCGATAAGCCCCACGCCTGCGCCGTTAGAGACGCCAAGTAGTCCAGGTTCTGCCAGAGGATTTTCAAACAACGCCTGCATTACAGCGCCGGATATAGCCAGCGCCGCACCAACCAGCAATACAGCCAGCGTACGTGGCAGGCGAATTTGCCAGACGAACAGTTCGCCACGAGGAGTAAACCAGTCACCTGGCGAGATCCATTGTTCACCGGCGCAAAGGCTTAAGAGAAGCGCCAGCAGCATCAAAACTGACAGGCATAATAACCAGCGAATATTTTGTCGCTGTTGTTGGCGGGCAAGTGTCAGCATGGTATCCGTTCTGCTGAAGTGTCATGGCGTTGATTTTACGGTGACTCTTCGACAGTGAAAAGAAAAAAGGCCGCAGAGCGGCCTTTTTAGTTAGATCAGATTACTCGTCTTTGGGCGAAGCGTTTTCGACCCGGCTTTTTAACTTCTGCCCGGGTCTGAAGGTCACCACGCGCCGTGCTGTAATGGGAATATCCTCGCCCGTTTTCGGGTTACGTCCCGGGCGTTGATTCTTATCACGCAGATCGAAGTTACCAAAACCAGAGAGTTTCACCTGTTCGCCGTTTTCCAGAGCGCGACGGATCTCTTCGAAAAACAGTTCAACCAGTTCTTTGGCATCCCGCTTGCTAAGCCCAAGCTTATCAAACAGATATTCTGACATTTCAGCTTTTGTAAGCGCCATAGGTTCAATCCCTCAATGATGCCTGGAATCGCTCTTTTAATGCCTCTACACATTTGGCGACGGTAGCGGCAATCTCCTCTTCTTCGAGTGTACGGCTGGTATCTTGCAGGATCAGGCTTATGGCGAGGCTCTTATACCCCTCCGCAACACCCTTACCGCGGTACACGTCAAATAAGTTTACGCCAACTACCTGATTTACGCCAACTTTCTTACATTCGGATAAAATATCCGCTGCGGGAACGTTTTCTGCGACCACCACCGCGATGTCACGACGGTTCGCCGGGAAGCGAGAAATCTCGCGCGCCTGAGGCACCACGCGGTCTGCGAGCTTGTTCCACTCCAGTTCGAACACCAGAGTGCGACCGTTAAGATCCAGTTTACGTTCCAGTTCAGGATGAACAACCCCAACAAAACCAATACGTTCACCTTTCAGATAAATCGCTGCGGATTGCCCCGGATGCAGTGCCGGATTCGCTTCTGCACGGAACTCAACCTCATTCAGTTTACCGGTCAGGTCGAGAACGGATTCAAGATCGCCTTTCAAATCATAGAAATCAACGGTCTCTTTTGCCAGGTTCCAGTGCTCTTCGTAACGGTTACCGCAAATCACACCGGCTAACATCAGATCCTGACGAATGCCCAACGGTGCCTGAGTATCTGGTACGAAACGCAGACCGCTTTCGAAAATGCGCACACGGTTCTGCTGACGGTTCTGGTTGTACACCACGGTTGCCAGCAGGCCGGTCCACAGAGAAAGACGCATTGCTGACATTTCAACAGAGATCGGGCTTGGCAGCAGTAAGGCTTCAACGCCTGGATGGATCATCTGCTGCACTTTCGGATCAACGAAGCTGTAGGTGATCACTTCCTGATAGCCTTTGTCGTTGAGCAGCGTTTTCACGCGCTTGAGCGACAGGTCAGCTTCACGGTGAGTACCCATAATCAGGCTTGCCTGTACCGGCTCATCCGGGATGTTGTTGTAGCCGTAAACACGCGCGACTTCTTCAACCAGATCTTCTTCAATCTCCATATCGAAACGCCAGCTCGGCGCAACTGCCTGCCATTTGTCTTTGCCTTCGGTCACTTCGCAGCCGAGACGACGCAGAATGTCAGTTACCTGCTCATCCGCAATATGATGGCCGATCAGGCGATCCAGTTTGCTACGACGTAGAGTGATGGTTGCACGCTTCGGCAGCGTTGCTTCGTTGGTGATATCAATTACCGGGCCAGCCTCACCACCGCAGATGTCGATCAGCAGACGGGTCGCACGTTCCATCGCTTTGTGCTGCAGTGCCGGATCAACGCCACGCTCATAACGGTGAGACGCATCGGTATGCAGGCCATGACGACGAGCACGACCGGTGATAGACAGCGGGCTAAAGAACGCGCATTCCAGCAGCACGTTTTGTGTTTCGTCATTCACGCCAGAGTGTTCGCCACCGAAGATGCCGCCCATCGCCAGCGCCTTGTTGTGGTCGGCGATGACCAGAGTGTCAGCATTCAGCTTCGCTTCAGTACCGTCGAGCAGCACCAGCGTTTCGCCCTCTTTCGCCATCCGCACCACAATGCCGCCTTCAATGCGATCTTTATCGAAAGCGTGCATCGGCTGGCCCAGTTCGAGCAGCACATAGTTGGTGACGTCAACAACTGCATCGATAGAACGGATCCCGCAACGACGCAGTTTTTCTTTCATCCACAGCGGAGTTGGCGCTTTAACGTTAATTCCTTTTACCACACGGCCAAGATAACGCGGGCAGGCTTCCGGCGCTTCGACTGTAATCGGCAGCGTGTCGTCGATGGTCGCACCAACCGGAACGATTTCCGGTTGAACCAGCGGCAGCTGGTTCAGCACGGCAACGTCACGCGCAACACCAATGATGCCTAAGCAGTCGGCACGGTTTGGCGTCACGCTGATTTCGATGGTGTTGTCATCAAGTTTCAGATATTCACGGATATCGGTGCCAATCGGCGCATCCGCAGGCAGTTCGATAATGCCGCTGTGATCGTCAGAAATGCCCAGTTCAGAGAAGGAGCACAGCATCCCTTCAGACGGTTCGCCACGCAGTTTCGCCGCTTTAATTTTGAAATCACCCGGCAGAACAGCACCAATGGTCGCTACCGCCACACGCAGGCCCTGACGGCAGTTTGGCGCACCGCAGACGATGTCCAGCAGGCGATCGCCGCCGACATTCACTTTTGTCACACGCAGTTTGTCAGCGTTCGGATGCTGCGCACACTCAACCACTTCACCAACGACCACGCCGTGGAAGCTGCCGGCAACCGGTTCTACACCGTCAACTTCCAGGCCCGCCATAGTGATTTGATTTGCCAGCGCATCGCTATCAATCGCCGGGTTCACCCATTCGCGTAACCACAGTTCACTGAATTTCATAATCTATTCCTGCCTTATTTAAACTGTTTGAGGAAACGCAGATCGTTTTCGAAGAATGAACGCAGGTCGGTGACGCCGTAACGCAACATAGTCAGACGCTCCATCCCCATCCCGAAGGCGAAACCAGAGTAAACTTCCGGGTCGATGCCAACGTTACGCAACACGTTCGGATGCACCATCCCGCAGCCCAGCACTTCCAGCCATTTACCGTTTTTACCCATGACGTCCACTTCTGCAGAAGGTTCGGTAAACGGGAAGTAGGAAGGACGGAAGCGAATCTGCAAATCTTCCTCAAAGAAGTTACGCAGGAAGTCGTGCAGCGTGCCTTTCAGGTTGGTAAAGCTGATGTTGGTATCAACAATCAGACCTTCCATCTGATGGAACATCGGCGTGTGAGTCTGGTCGTAGTCGTTACGATAAACACGGCCAGGCGCGATGATACGAATCGGTGGCTGCTGGGCTTTCATGGTGCGGATCTGTACGCCAGAGGTCTGGGTACGCAGCAGGCGGGTAGCGTCAAACCAGAAAGTGTCGTGGTCAGCGCGCGCTGGGTGGTGACCAGGAATGTTCAGAGCATCGAAGTTATGATAATCGTCTTCGATTTCCGGCCCGGTTGCCACGGTAAAGCCAAGCTCACCGAAGAAACTTTCGATACGGTCGATGGTACGGGTAACCGGATGCAGACCGCCGTTTTCAATGCGACGACCTGGCAGAGAGACATCAATCGTTTCCGCCGCCAGACGCGCATTCAGTGCAGCGCTTTCCAGTTCCGCTTTACGCGCATTCAGCGCCTGCTGAACCTGCTCTTTCGCTTCGTTGATAACCGCACCAGCTGCCGGACGCTCTTCTGGCGGCAGCTCACGCAGGGTCGTCATCTGAAGGGTTAAGTGCCCTTTTTTACCCAAATATTCGACGCGCACATTATCTAACGCGGCAACATCTGACGCCTGGCTAATGGCCGCCTTCGCACTGGCAACCAGTTCTGCGAGATGTGACATGGTTTTCCTCATTGTGTCAGTGGTGACACTGGTTCGTTGGACTTAGAGCCTATCCCATCAGGCTATTTTACTTGCCATTTTGGTCCCGGGCTGTGCTCGAAATTCTCACGTACTTAAATACGCTCCGGTTTCTCCGCGCTGGCCGTGTCCAGTCTGGCTGCGACAATTACACCTGATGAGACAGGCTTTTTATTTTTCAAAACGCACATACAAAAAAAGCCTCCACTGGGAGGCTTTCAGGCGCTGTTTTCCGTTTCTCTTCTCACGCGCTAGCCTCCTGGATTCAGGTGCTAAAGTAAAAAAAGAAGCGGAAAATAGCAGCATTCATTGCTTGCGTTACCTTTTGGTACTCTTCAAAAGACCTTTATTGAAAAGGCTACGGCGATAAAAGTCAATGTTTTGATGGCGTTGAAATGAAAAGAGGGAGACTAGCTCCCTCTTTCAAATGGCTTATGCCAGAGCTGCTTTCGCTTTTTCAACCAGAGCGGTGAACGCTACTTTGTCGAATACTGCGATATCAGCCAGGATCTTACGGTCGATTTCAACAGAGGCTTTTTTCAGGCCATTGATGAATTTGCTGTAAGAAATACCGTTCTGACGTGCTGCTGCGTTGATACGCGCAATCCACAGTTGACGGAACTGACGCTTACGTTGACGACGGTCACGGTAAGCATACTGACCAGCTTTGATAACAGCCTGGAAGGCAACGCGGTATACGCGAGAACGCGCACCGTAGTAGCCTTTAGCTTGTTTCAAAATTTTCTTGTGACGTGCGCGTGCAATAACACCACGTTTTACGCGAGCCATATGTGCTCTCCTGTATCTATATTCTAATTAAAAAGTTAAAAACGTTAACGGCTTATGCGTACGGCAGGCACGCGATTACCAGGCCCAGATCGCCTTTGGAAACCATGGCTTTCGGACGCAGGTGACGTTTACGTTTGGTCGCTTTTTTGGTCAGAATGTGACGCAGGTTAGCGTGCTTGTGCTTAAAACCACCTTTACCGGTTTTTTTGAAGCGCTTAGCAGCACCGCGTACGGTCTTAATTTTTGGCATTTTAATAACTTCCACTTCGCATTGTTAATAAACGAAACAAAGGCGAACAAAGCCTGTGAAGCCCGAAGGCTCCACAGACAGTGCTACTTGAAGGCCTTACTGTTTCTTCTTAGGAGCGAGCACCATGATCATCTGGCGGCCTTCGATCTTCGTTGGGAAGGATTCGACCACTGCCAGTTCTTGCAAATCGTCTTTCACGCGATTAAGCACTTCCATACCGATTTGCTGGTGCGCCATCTCACGACCGCGGAAACGCAGCGTGATTTTGGCTTTATCACCCTCTTCGAGAAAGCGAATCAGGCTGCGGAGTTTTACCTGATAGTCGCCTTCATCTGTACCAGGACGGAATTTAATTTCCTTAACCTGGATAACTTTTTGCTTTTTCTTCTGTTCCTTAGAAGACTTGCTCTTTTCATAGAGGAATTTGCCGTAATCCATTATACGACAAACCGGCGGCTCGGCGTTAGGGCTGATCTCGACTAAGTCTACTCCGGCTTCTTCTGCTTTCTCCAGAGCTTCTCTCAGACTCACAATACCAAGCTGCTCGCCTTCCAGACCTGTTAAGCGAACTTCCTGGGCGCGAATTTCGCCATTGATACGGTTAGGGCGCGCCGTTTGAACTCGTTTTCCGCCTTTAATACCTTATTCCTCCAATTGTTTAAGACTGCGGCTGCGAATCTCTTGTTGCAGCTTCTCGATCACTTCATTTACGTCCATGCTTCCCAGGTCTTTACCACGGCGGGTGCGAACGGCAACTTTGCCAGATTCCACCTCTTTATCACCACAGACCAGCATATATGGGACGCGACGCAAAGTGTGCTCGCGGATTTTAAAGCCAATCTTCTCATTTCTCAAGTCTGCTTTAACACGAATGCCCGCATTTGATAGTTTTTGCGTCAATTCGTTAACGTAATCAGACTGTGAATCGGTAATATTCATGATAACAACCTGAACCGGCGCAAGCCAGGTCGGGAAGAAACCAGCGAATTCTTCGGTCAGGATACCGATGAAACGTTCCATCGACCCCAGAATTGCGCGGTGAATCATTACCGGTACTTTACGTTCATTGTCTT
>ENA-OQIN01000612-OQIN01000612.1-human-gut-metagenome-genome-assembly--contig:-NODE-612-length-23913-cov-3.680315_pt1 | contig 23913 bp, 27 predicted proteins | sample MGYA00242581_ERZ504746 | MGnify/ENA primary metagenome ERZ504746 (study PRJEB26092, sample SAMD00036436) | human gut metagenome | host: Homo sapiens | study: EMG produced TPA metagenomics assembly of...
ATAAGCGGATTCTAATTATAGAAGATGATGAGGATATTGCCCATATTGAAAGAGATTATCTGCAGCTTCAGCAGTATGAGGTGGTTTCAGTTCCTGACGGGGCAGAAGGCTGCCGTCTTGCACTGACGGAGAAGTTTGATCTGATTCTGCTGGACCTTATGCTTCCCGGAATGGACGGATTTGAGATCTGCCGGAAAATCAGGGGACATATAGATATTCCTATTGTTATGGTGACGGCCCGGAGAGCCGATATTGATAAGATCCGTGGGTTGGGATTCGGGGCCGATGATTATATAGAAAAGCCTTTTTCACCGGGCGTGCTGGTGGCCCGTGTAAAAGCAAGGCTGGACCAGTATGCCCGGCTGAAGGGACCGGAGGAAGACGGCGGACGGGCGGTATCTATAGGTGATGTGTCTCTGGATCCCCAAACGCACCGTGTCACAGTGCGCGGCCGTGAAGCGGTTCTCCCCAATAAAGAATTTCAGCTGCTTGAGTTTCTTATGATCAACGCGGATCTGGTGTTCAGCCGTGAAGAGCTGTACACTCGTATTTGGGGCATGGATTCTTTGGGGAATACAGCTACGGTGCCGGTTCATATCAACCGGCTGCGTGAAGAAATTGAGGAGGACCCTGCAAATCCGCGTCATCTGATGACTATATGGGGCGTAGGATATAAATTCTGTCCATAACCGGACATGTGGAAAGGGAGGAACGGATGAAAATAATCCGCTCCTCCCTTTTTGGGGTGTATTCATTTATGGCTTAATATAGGCATATCCCTGTGCCTGGAGAGTAATAAGACGGGTGATTCCTGCAGAGATAAGGCTCATCCAGGGAGGAATAGCGCTGCTGGGAATATGATTGGCACGGAGTGCATTTCTGCACAGACTGATCTGTATCTGCTTTTGTGAAAGTTGTTCCAGACGGACTGGTTCAGGATAGTGCTCAGAGAGGAAAAGAACTGCTTCTCCATTGACAACAATCTCTGCATTATAAGGGTCATTTCCTATATCACGGAGAAAATTTTCAACATTTCCCAGGACCAGCTTCCATTTTTCCATTTCATCAATGTGAAATACAACCTGCCATTTTCTCATCACAAAGCCTCCGTTTCAGATAAACAGACTCATGTTGGCATCTTCTGCTGCACCGAGAAATGTGCCGACACCTCCTATTTCCACGCCGTCGATCAGCTCTTCTTTCCGGATGCCCATTACATCCATGGACATCTGACAGGCAATCATGCGGACGCCTCCGGCCTGGGCGCTGCGGATCAGATCTTCCAGTGAGCTGATATTTTTTTCTTTCATGATTTTCCGCATCATCTCAGTACCGGCTCCCATCATATTCATACGGGACAGCTTTAATTTCCGGCTGCCTCTGGGCATCATCCATCCGAAGCATTTTTCAATCAGTGTTTTCCGTACTGGTACCGGATTACTGCGGCGGAGGACATTCAAGCCCCAAAAAGTAAAGAACATGGTGACTTTCTTTCCCATAGACAGGGCTCCGTTGGCAATGACAAAGGAGGCCAGTACTTTATCTAAATCTCCGCTGAATACGATAATCGTTTTATCATCCCGCACTGCGGGAAGAGATGACTGATCCTGTCCGGGGGCAGAAAATTTTTCTGACTGATGCCCAGTTCCCTTGCGGATCCAGGCAGTGACACGGCCCTGGCTGCGTTCTCTTTTCAGCAGAGTGCAGCCTGTCTGACGGCACCACGCTTCGCAGTCATTATAAAAACCCGGATCGGAGGCAGAGGCTTCGATGACAGTTCCTTCTTCGATTTTGGGAAGAGCGCGGCTTAATTTCATCAAAGGCCCTGGGCAGGAAAGACCTGTCAGATCCAATGTTATACCGGCGGATTCCGGGGCATGAACGGCTGTGTTCATCTGTGCGCCGGACGGGACCGGGCCGGAATTTCCGGGGTGAAAAGACTGGTCCCGGGCTGCTGTGTATCCTCCGGTGAGATTCTGCACGGAAAATCCGTTCTGCTTCAGAATCCGTTCAGCCAGATAGCCCCTCAGTCCTACCTGACAGTATACAATGAGAGGATGTTTCCGGTCCAATTCATGGATGTGCGTTCTTATTTCATCTAAGGGCATATTAACGGCTCCGTCCAGATGGCCCCGTTCATACTCTTCCGGTGTCCGCACGTCGAGAAGACGGGCTCCCTGCTCCAGCGCTTTCGGGAGATCTTCATAGGCGATGATGTCAGACAGTCCTTCCAGCACATCTTCTGCTACATATCCGGCCATATTGACAGGATCTTTGGCAGATGAGTAAGGCGGCGCATAAGCCAGTTCCAGGTCAGTCAGATCATAAACCGTACCTCCGCGCCGGATGACAGAGGCGATGACATCGATTCTCTTATCCACACCGGCATATCCCAAGGCTTGGGCGCCCAGGACTTTTCCCTCCGGTGAGAAAATTAGTTTCAGAGATAATGGGGTGGAACCCGGATAGTATCCTGCATGAGAAGCAGGATGGATAATGATTTTCCGGCAGGGCTGATGCAGTTTTTGCAGATCCCGCTCATTCAGCCCGGTGGCTGCGGCGGTCAGGTCAAAGATTTTCAGAATCATACTGCCCTGGGCGCCTGGGTAAGTTTCATCCCGGCCGGTCATATTTCCGGCTGCGATGCGGGCCTGCCGGTTGGCAGGTCCTGCCAGAGCCACAGATTTTTTATTCCCGGTTAAAATATCTGTGACCTCCACAGCATCTCCTACAGCGTAAATATCTTTGACAGATGTGCGCATATGACTGTCTGTCTGAATGAATCCGCGTTCAGAAAGGGTGATTCCGCTGTTTTGAAGGAATGCTGTTTCAGGAATAATACCGGCGGCCAATACGGCAAAATCTGCTTCCGCAGAATCTCCGCTGTTCAGGTGAAGCTGAAGGGAATGATCTGCTTCCGTAATACGGTCTACCTGAGTATGGAGCAAAAGGCGGACACCGTTCTGTTCCATTTCCCGTTCTGCAATAGGAATCATATCCGAGTCAAAAGGAGCCAGCAAATGAGGCGCCGCCTGTATTAGGGTCACCTGCAGCCCGCGGTGTATAAAATTTTCGGCGGTTTCCACACCGATGAATCCCCCGCCTATGACGGCAGCGCGGCCTCCGCGGTCTGCCAGCGATTTTAGTGTATCAGCATCGGGCACGCTGCGCAGAGAAATGATTTTAGAACTGCGGATGCCCGGGATATCAGGCTGCATGGGGCGGGCGCCCGGGGACAGCAGCAGTGAGTCATATTTTTCTGTATATGCTTTTCCACCGGATGTTTTCACGGTGACTGTTTTAGACAGCGGGTCAACAGAGGTAACTTCACTGCCGGTACGTACATCTACCCGGTATCTGGTGCGGAAAGCTTCCGGCGTTTCCACAAGAAGACGGGAGCGGTCGGTGATTATCTCCCCGGCATAATAAGGAAGTCCGCAGTTGGCAAAAGAAATATAGGGACCTTTTTCCAGCAGGATGATGCGTGATTTTTCATCCAGCCGCCGGAGACGTGCGGCTGCAGTGGCACCGCCGGCTACGCCTCCTACAATAATATAAGTTTTCATTAGGATGATTCCTTTCCAAAGGGTTCTGAACCGCTTTTTTTGAATAGGGCCTGCAGGATCCGCACAGTTTTGGGATGGCACAGGGTATACTGAATTTCCACACCGTTCCGCACGCCTTTAATCAGACCGGCGGATTTCAGCTTCTGCAGATGCTGGGACAATGTCGACTGGGGGACCTGAAGGCAGTACTGCATGTGGGATACATTGCAGCTGCCTCTGCGCCAGAGGCCTTTGACGATGCAGAGGCGGACCGGATGGGCCAGGGCTTTCAAAATTTCAGCATCCTCTTCGAGCTCTTTAAAATCTTCTTCCATCAGATGATTCCTCCTTAAAGATTTATATATTCGTATATTACGATAAAACGATATATATGTCAATAGAATAACAGGGTTGCAGGAAGAGAAATTTTCACCTATGCTAAAGGGGAATAAGTAAATATAGGGAGACGAAATATGATGCATATGGCAGCAGCGAAATTGGCAGTATGGACAAGCATGATCTGTCTGTTCTTATTCCCGGGGTTTTTTCCGGCGGAGGCGGAGTTGGATGCGGGACCGGCGCCTATCGTTTCTTACAGCCGGCAGCAGCCTTCTTCCGTCATGCCGGTTATTCGATGGAAGGCCGATCTGGATGCGGTGAGTTATGAACTGGAGGTATTTGGTAAAAAACCGGATTTTGTATTTCCCGGCCAGTTGTCGGAACAACATGTCTATGAGGACGGCAGGATCTATACGAATGCCGTCATGCTGGATCTGGATCAGATAGTCCCGGGGCATGACTGGAGCCAGCCTGTTTACTGGCGTGTCCGGGCGATGAATTTGGACAGACAGCCGATTACGGAATTTTCTTCACTGACAGCTTTGTATGGATCGGAGGAACAGACTGCCCGTCATGCTCCGGTACCCCGAGCATCCTTTGACGAAGGAAACGGAACGGTCCTTCTTTATCCTGTATATTCATTTATACCCATGCCGGATGCCGCTCAGTATGAGGTGGAAGTAACAGATGGGATACCGGAGAATCCGGACGGAACAGAGCCTTCTGCCCACCGGATCTTTTCACGGGTGATTTCCAATGCGAACCTGTATGATCCGGAGGCCAGGATCGGCACTTATTACTGGCGCGTCAGAGGCCTTGACGCGGAGGGACGCCCCGTGGGAATATGGAGCCGTGCGGAAAAGTTCCGGACAGATCCGGACGATCAATGGGAGATAGGTGTTTTTGGAGACAGTATCAGTCACGGCGGAGGGAATTTGTCATACGGACCGGCAGACTGGACTTACAGTTATTCCCATTACTTGAATTTTCCCGTGATTAATCTGTCTTTCAGCGGGGATACCAGTGCGAGCGCCGTGGAACGGTTTGACCGTGACGTACTGCCGTTTCATGTGAAATATCTGCTGATTATGACAGGATCCAACAGTATCCGCGCCGATGTACCGCCGGAGGATGTCATTCATGATCTGCAGACACTGCAGGAAAAATGCAGGGATCATGGAATTATACCGATCCTGATGACACTGCCCCCGCTGAATCCTTCCAATATCAGGAAGGCTTTTTCCGAGGATACTTACGGTGACTGGCAGGCTCATCTGGCGGCCGTCAATGAGTTTATCCGCACACAGCCCCATATTGATACAGCAGCCGCCTTTGCCGATTACAGCGAACTGCCTTATGATCTGGCGGCGGACGGACTGCATGGCAATTGGCGTGCCAAACAGATGATGGCCAGGGTGATTAATGAACATATTGGTGAGTTCGTGACAGACCTTCCCCTGTAAACGGATACAGAAAAGCCGGATATCTTTAAGAAATATCCGGCTTTTCTGTATTTCTGGTGAATTCTCTTTACACTTTGGCAGTTTTTTCTTATGATTATGAAAAAAGAATCAGAGGCAAGAATTTTCTGGACAGTCAACAGAATGCAGGAATTATTGAATGAATATGACGGAGGGCATTTTTCATGAAAAAGATCAGGGCGGCCATATCAGCGGATACATTTCTGGAAACAACGGGAGTAATCAATCAGATCAGAGCGCCTTTCGCTCCCAGACCTCTGATCGATGCTTTAGCAAATGCAGGAATGATTTCGGTTATTCTTCCTTATACAGAAGAAGCATCGGGAACAGATTATATAGATATGTTTGATGTGCTTGTTATTCCGGGCGGGCCGAATATGGCGCCCCGTTTTTATGGAGAAGAGCCCCGGTGGGATATCGGCGTTACTTATGATAAAAGAGACATTTTTGAACTGTCGCTGATCCGGGCGGCCTGCCGTGCGGGGAAACCGGTTCTGGGGATCTGCCGGGGACTGCAGGTAATTAATGTAGCCATGGGAGGATCACTGTACCAGAATCTGCAGTCAGAACGGGAGGGTACTTTTATTCAGCATGCACAGAAAACGCCGGGAGATGTTCCGACGCATTCGGTTTCTATTGAAGAAAATAGTGTTCTGGGCCGTATTTTTGGAAGGCAGGCTTTTGTTAATTCCCGGCATAGAGAAGGTGTTAAAAAATTGGGGAATAGTCTCAAAATTACAGCCCGGAGTCCTGACGGAGTAGTGGAGGGTATTGAATCCAATGGTTCAGAACAGATTGTTGCTGTCCAATGGCACCCTGAAAATCTATGGAGAGAGCATGAGGAAATGAAGCGATTTTTTACTGATTTCGCAGACAGGGCAGAAAGAAAATAGTCCGTGAAGAGAGGAAAAAAACAGAGAGGATTCATTGACTGAGTCTAAATAATGCAAAAGTTACGTCCGTACTGATAAAAAAACTGACAGGAGGGTTATTATGAATAAAACATACAGAAAAAGTATTTTGTTTCAGCCGGTTGTACTGGGCAGGCTGTCTCTGAAAAACAGGATTGTCATGGCACCGATGACAAGAGGATTTTCACCGGAGGGAGTACCGGGAGATGATGTGGCCGCTTACTATGCAAGGCGTGCAGCTCATGGAGTGGGACTGATTATCACGGAGGGGACGCTGGTCCGTCATCCGGCGGCAGCGTGCAGTCCCTCCTGGCCTTTGTTTTATGGAGAAAAGTCGTTGCAAGGCTGGAAGAAAACAGTGGAAGCGGTTCATCAGGCGGGCGGTAAAATTATGCCCCAGCTCTGGCATGTGGGCATGTCCCGCAAGAAAGGAGACGCTTCCAATCCGAATCCTCAAACGGATCCTGTCGGGCCGTCAGGAATTGATGAAAAAACACTGGAAACAGTGACCCGGCCCATGACTCATGAAGAAATTGAACAGATTATCCACGCTTTTGGAGAGGCGGCCGGTGAGGCCAGAAAACTGGGGTTTGACGGTATTGAAATCCATGGGGCCCATGGATATCTGATCGATGAGTTTTTATGGGATCAGACTAACAGGAGAACCGATGAATATGGGGGCACGCTGGAAAAGCGGACACGCTTTGCGGCTGATATTATCAAAGCATGCAGAAAATCGGCAGGTGATGATTTTCCCATCATTTTCCGTTTTTCTCAATGGAAAGAGAACCATTATGATGCAAGACTGGCAGAAACGCCGGAAGAGCTTCAGCGGCTCCTGGCTCCGCTGACGGAGGCCGGCGTGGATATCTTTCATGCATCTACCCGCCGTTATTGGGAGCCGGAATTTGAAGGATCGTCATTAAATCTGGCGGGGTGGGCCAGAAAACTAACGGGAAAACCTTCTATTACCGTGGGATCAGTGGGACTGGATACGGTGTTTACAGATCTCTTTGAAAAGGGTTCCGGAGCCGGCCAGGCCAGTCTGGATCCCCTGATTCAAAGAATGGAAAATCATGAGTTCGATCTGGCCGCTGTGGGACGGGCACTGCTGGCAGATCCGGAATGGACAGAAAAAATAGAATCAGGAAGAGAATCGGAAATAATTCCTTTTGAAAAAAAGGCGCTGTTTTTTCTGTCCTGATATTTTTAAATAAAAAGAGGGTCTTCCAGGCAGCAGTCTGCATGGAAGACCCTCTTTTATTTTTTAGATTTCCTCTATCACTTCTGATGCGGGAAGACGTGTTTTTACAGGCTGGACTTCATCACGGTATCCAAATCCTGCCATGACGGAAATGCCGAAATGGACAGGATCCAGAATGCCTTCGTCAATCAAGATTTTTTCTGCTGCAGCACGGTTAAATCCTTCAATCGGGCACGAATCAATTTTCAGCAGTGCCGCGGCTGTCATCATATTGGCCATGGCAATATAAGTCTGCTTGCAGGCCCAGTCAAACAGGGGGCGTTCACCGTCAAGAAGATCAAAATCGTCTTTTTGGAAATGGGAGAAAAAGTCTCTCTTTCCTTTAATGACAGCATCAGGCAGTTTTTCTACATCTTTCATCATACGGGAAATATAAGGTGATTCCGGAAGAAGGTCTATTTTTTTCCGTGCCAGATAAATGACGAACAGGCTGGCACCGCGCAGACTGTTCTGTCCGCCTGCTGCTACAGGGAACAAACGGTCCTTTAAAGTCTGGTTTTTCAGGATGAGAAATTTCCACGGTTCAAAGCCAAATGAGCTGGGGGAAAGACGGCCTGCTTCCAGAATGGTGAGGAAGTCTTCCTTTGGAATTTCCCTACCGGCATTAAATTTCTTGCAGGCATAACGGAATTGAAATGCTTCAAGAATTTCATGGTTTTTTGTATTCATAACAATCTCCTCCTTGGGAAATGGATTTCTTTATTCACTATCACTATACCACAGGAGAGAACAGCCTGCTTCAGAAAGAAGAAACGGAAAACGGCGCGAAAAAAGAGATGATCAAATCGGATCATCTCTTTTTTAGTAAGAATAAGGAAAACTGAGGATATGTGTTTTATTTAAAAGAAATAATTTTATCTATTTATAAATTCATTTATAATCGATAAAATTCGAAATACATTGATAAAAATCAATTAGTAAAAAGAAATAATAATGAAGAAATTCCTTGACAAATAAAAAGTTACTTTGTATAGTAAGAACATGTTTTTATGAAATTGATAATCAATATCATAACATTGCAAAAAGGAAGGAGCCGGACCAGGATGCCGATGACTTATAGAGAATCTATGGAATCCATGGGCACATTTTTATCGGTAGCTTCTTCAGAAAAAATTCCTGACCGGGCAGTTCAGGCTGTGCGGCAAGTTTTTCAAAGGACAGAGATTCAGTGCAGCCGGTTTCTTCCTTTCAGTGAATTATCAGCAGTGAACCGGAGTGCGGGCCGCTGCCCGGTCTCGGTATCTGGGGAATTTCTGGAGGTTCTGAAGGAGTCACTCCGCATGGCGCGCAGAACCGGAGGCGTTTTTGATCCTACGGCAGGGGCTTTGAGCGGTTTATGGCGTGTGGGCCATACAGACGCAGGAGTTCCTTCCGCAGCGGAACAGGAAAAAGCAGCGGGCTTGATCGATTATAAAAAGGTTCAGATCCGCCGGCACCGTGTCTTTCTTCAGGTCAGGGGAATGCAGCTGGATTTGGGCGGAATTGCTAAGGAATATGCGCTTCACCGGGCAGCCGAGGCGGCTGAATCGGCAGGCCTGAGGACCGGGCTGATTGATGCAGGAGGAGATATCTGCACGGTGGGCACGAAACGGGATGGGCAGGCATGGAAAATTGGCATTCAGCATCCCCGAAAAAAAGGACGTCTTCTGGCAGCCGTGGATATGAAAGAGTGGGATACGGCGGAAACATCAGGAGATTACCGCCGTTTTTTCTTTCAGGACGGTATTTTTCAAAGCCATATTTTTTCTATCGGGGCCCGGCCCTCTGTATCTGCGGTAAGCGCCACGCTGATTTACCGCAGAAAAAGCGGGAGCATTCCTCTGGCAGCCTCTTTCCTGATTGCCGCAGGACTGGACAGGGCCATCCAGTTTTTATCAGGACTGCCTAATATGGAAGCTGTGCTGGCATCTGATGACGGACGGGTATTTTTAACGGAGGGTCTGAAAGGTTCAATCCGTTTTTTCACCGGCAGGAGAGATCCTGAGCCGGAGGTGATTTATAAAAGGGTGGTCTGATATGGACAGTATGGAATGGTTCAGGCAGGGAGGACCTGTCATGTATGCACTTTTGATCTGCTCCCTGGCAGCGGCAGTTATCGGCATAGAACGGTTTCTGTTTTACCGCAGGGCGGCAGCGGGCAGCCGGAAGCTGATGGAGGAGATGCCGGAACTGCTGAAAAAGCCATGGGATGAGGCGGCCGGTCTTTGCCGTGGGAATACGAGCGCTCCCGCTTTCGTAGCCTGTGCAGGCATTCAGGCCGCATCTGCGGGAGAAGATGCCGTGCTGGCACTGGATAATGCCTACGGGACGGCTGCGGCCGAACTGCGGGGACGTTTGAATTATTTATCCATGATTGTGACATTGGCACCGCTTCTGGGACTTTTGGGAACCATTTCAGGAATGATCGGCTCTTTCCGTATTTTTAATCTCCAGGCGGGGCAGCCTCTTGCCATTACGGGAGGTATCGGGGAAGCATTAATCGCTACAGCTACCGGACTTTGTGTCGCTATATTTGCACTGGTGCTGCATACTTATTTTTCTCAGAGAATGGATGATCTTCTGACGGCCATGGACAGAACGGAGGCGGCGGTTCTGTCGGCTGTGCGGCGGAGGGCGGGTGATTCCCATGCGGCGTGATTTTCATATCACGGATAAGCCTGTGATCATGATCATTCCCATGATTGATATTATGCTTTTTCTTCTTGTCTTCTTCATGATCAGCACACTTTACATGGTGCAGCTTAATTCGTTGTCTGTGAATCTTCCTGCGGCGGCAGCCTCCCAGCGTGAAACACAGCCGGTTTTGGTGTCTATCACCGTATTGGACAGCGGGTCCGTTTTGTATGACATGGACAGTTTTCCAGAAGAGAATGTAGGAGCCCGGATAGCAAAGACACTGTCTGATAATCCCGATGCGGTTTTTGTTATCAGAGGAGACCGCAGGGCGTCCTATGAGGCTGTTGTCTCTGTTCTTGATGAACTTAAAAAATCAGGAGCCCGTCATGTTTCCATTGCAACCGATCCGAAAAAGGGGACTTAATCATGCATTATCCGACACATTGGAGGATGGCTGTTGTTCTGGCGCTGTTTTTCCATCTGCTGGTATGGCTGTCCGTTGTTTTTATAACTCCTTTGTGGAATCATCCGGCGGAGGCAGCTCCATCCACACAGGCCCTTGAATGGGAGGCGGAGGGAGAAGACGGTGAAGATCAGACACAGGACACTGCGGAGGTGCCGTCAGTCAATCAGGAGATACCGGAAGAAAAGACGGAAAATAAGCCTGAAACAGCGGACATGGTCTCCGTGAAAACGGAGGAGGATATGGAGAACAGGGAAACAACGCCGTTGATTGCGGAAGATGAAAAAGAAGCGGTGGAGGAGATCCGGCGGTCAGATGCGGGAGAGGCTGCAGAAAAGCGGGATATTGTAATTGCTCCCGCCGGCGGATCAGGAATACAGATGGGAAAACCTCCGGTCCTCATCAGTGATTTTTATCCTGCAGACGGACTGGTGAGTTTCCGGGGCAGGGTTAGTGTTTTTGCCACTATTGGAAAAAATGGCAAAGTCATTAGAACAAAAATTGCTGTGACATCGGGCAAAGCCAGTGTAGATGATATTGCCATGTCGGCGGTCCGGAGGTGGACTTTTAAGCCCGCGCTGGATCAGCATGGGCAGCCTATGGAATGTACAAAAATCATTTCTGTACCGTTCAATGTTCCGCCCAGAAGATAATACATCGCAGGAAAGGAAGGCAAGTGCAGTGGGACAATCTCTTATTAGATGGATGTCAGCGGCGGTGGTCTGGATTTTTCTGCTTTCGGCAGCGGTTTCTGCAGAAGCAGCTCCCCAGTGGAAGCAGGTATCGGAACATATTCATCAGACAATCCGGCAGTCCCTGGATATTTATGAATCAGGAGATCCGGAGCTGGCAAAAAAAACCGTCAATGATGCTTATTACGGTATTTATGAAAAAGACGGACTTGAAAAAGCAATCAGGAGCACCATTGCGGCAAAAAATGCCAATCTGACTGAATATCAGTTCAGCAAAGTCAAAAAGCTTATGACTTCAGGCAGCGCTCCGGACGAAGTCAAAGCGGCGGCGGATACGCTGCTTTCCATGATTGACGCAGATGTGAAAGCGCTGGAAGGAGCCCATGCGGGAGGCGGCGGTTGGGCGTCCTTCTGGCCGGCATTCCTGATTCTTCTCCGTGAGGGCATGGAGGCAATCCTTATGCTGGCTGCCATTATGGCCTATCTGTATAAATCAGGCAATCAGAAATATCTGGGAACAGTTTATAATTATTCGATTGCGGCAGTGGCAGCCAGTTTCATCACGGCCTATGTGTTTAATCAGCTGATTGCCCGCTTCGGGGCCGGAGCCAATCAGGAGATCGCAGAGGGGATGACAGCGCTTTTGGCAGTAGGTGTTCTCCTTTCAGTCAGTGTGTGGATGGGAGGAAAGTCCAGTCAGAAAGCGTGGGACCGGTATCTGAAGAGTATGATGTCCGGTGCGCTCAGTGCGGGAAAGGCAAGAGCTCTTGGACTCGCGGCCTTTCTGGCCGTTTACCGGGAGGGAGCCGAGGTGATTCTGTTTTATCAGGCTTTGTTCAACAGTGCTGCCGGTGATGTGGAAATGATCTGGCTCGGCTTTGCGGCAGGATGCGCGGCGCTGGCAGTGATTTTTGGACTGATCCATTACGGACTGATCAGAATTCCTCTCCGGCCTTTCTTTGCTGTTACCAGTGTGCTGATGTTCCTCATGGCAGTGAGTTTTACGGGAAGCGGCATCAGTGAATTACAGGAGGGAGGGGTTATTAATGCAACGCCGGTAGAATCGGCGGCAGTGCCCAGTATCGACTGGATGGGAGTTTATCCGACCTACGAGACACTGGGAGCGCAGGCAGTGCTTATTCTGGCGGCGGGGACCGTCCTGGCTGTACGTTATGCAGGCCGTTCCCGAATGTAATTATTTATTTCTTGTCACAGTTGTATAGGAGGGGGATTTTTATGAATCGAATGAAAACATTATTGGCTGCGGGTTTGACAGCAGCTGCCATCTGTGCTTTTTCCGGCAATGTGTCGGCAGCAGGATTCCAGGAATATCCTATTGGAGACGAGCAGGAGGCAGGACAGCAGCATTTTAAAGTGGCTCTTGTATATTTCCAGCCTATTCAGATGGAGCCGGCGGGAATGATGCTTGAACCGGATAAGGCGGATATCCATATGGAAACAGATATCCATGCGACAGAAGGCAATAATACAGGTTTCGGCGTAGGGGAATGGATCCCTTATCTGACCGTTCATTATAAGTTGACAAAGCAGGGAACCGGAGAAACAGTTGAAGGTGTATTTATGCCGATGAATGCCGATGACGGGCCTCATTACGGAGCGAATATTAAAATGCTGGGAGCCGGCACTTATGATTGTGAATTCACAATTGACAGTCCCACCCGTATGAATTACGGGCTTCATGTGGATAAAGACACGGGTGTGGAAGGCCGTTTCTGGGAACAGCCTGTCGTCATGAAGTGGACCTTTAATTACGTACCCCGCCACTGGTAAAAGACGGACCGGGGTCAGGCAAAGAAAAGAGAAATTTCCTGTCTGTCAGAGTTTATCAAATGATGTCTGGCGGACAGGATTTTTTCATGGAAGGAGAATTCTATGGGTCAGACTTTTTTGCAGCAGATGATTCCGGCCATGGAACAGGGCGTGGCGCTTCTGGTCCCGCTGGGTATACTGCTTGCCATTCTGCAGAGTCTGGGCAGCCGGCGCGGCCTGTCTGCTTTTAGGAAAGCGCTGTACTGGGGATTCTGGGGATCAATTTTTATGGTGGCTGTGAAGACAGGAACCCGTAATGCAGTGAGCCGGGAGGTCTTTGAAGGCATTGCCGCTGGATTTTCACTGGCTGGGGAATGGTGTCTCCTGATGATTCTTCTGTCCGGGAGGTCTGCGGGAAGTTTTCAATCAGGCCGATTTTTCCGCATTGTGATTTTTCTGACGGTCATGACTCTGGGACTTTACCGGGGTATGGAAATCTGGCTGCTTCCTGTATCGGCGGCAGCGGAGTGGTTTTCTTACGATGTACTGGTGAAAATGGGAGGTTTCCTGACAGGGCTGCTGCTGGCCGGACTGGGAGGGTATCTGACATTTGAGGCAGCCCGGGCACTGACGTACCGGCGGCTACTTTTTGTCTTGGCGGTACAGACCGCCGCACTCTCTTTTCAACAGATTATTTTTCTCATACAGATTCTCATGGCCAGGCAGCTGCTTCCTGGAGGCACGCTGATCCGTGCCATGGCGCCGTTTATTGACCACCAGTCCTGGTTTATTTTTGCAGTATTTTTTATTACACTTCTGGTCCCGGTGACGCTGTTCCTTCAAAAAAAACCGGCTCGTCCGAATGGAGCTAATCCGGCTGAATACAGAAAAATTCTCAGTCATGCCATTCATAAAAAACGGTGGGGAACGGCTTCCGTGCTGTGTCTGGCGGTTATGGCCGCCGTATCCAGCTTTGGAAGTGTTTATGCCAATCAGAAGGAGCAGCTTGTTCCCGCGGTTCCGGTAACAGCAGAGGGCGGTAAAATAGGCATTCCTTTAAAACAGGTGGAGGACGGCCATCTGCACAGGTACGTTTATAGAGCTTCCGGAGGAGAAGAGGTGCGGTTCATTGTGATCCAAAAGGGAGGATCTGCTTACGGTGTGGGGCTGGATGCCTGCGAAATATGCGGACCCACCGGATATATTGAGAAAGACGGGCAGGTTATCTGCCGGCTGTGTGATGTCATGATGAATAAGGCGACTATCGGCATGCGGGGAGGATGCAATCCTGTGCCTCTGAAATATACCGTAGAAAATGGGCAGCTGTATGTAATGCAGAATGAATTGGAACAGGAACGGAAGCGTTTTCAATAGTCCTCACGAAAGGAGGGAACTGTTTTGTTCTGGCAAATGGTAAAAGGAGCCGCCTTCCGTCAGGGAAGGCAGTTCCTGTTGGTAGCGCTGACAGTTGCGCTCGGAGTTTCTCTGGCATCAGCCATGTTGAGTGTCATGTTTGATGTGGGAGAAAAAGTCAATCAGGAGCTCAAGGCCTTTGGGGCGAATATTTTGGTGACGCCGAAAAATGCATCGGTTCTGAAGGATCTGTACGGGCTGGATTCGTCCGGTGCGTCAAGGGAGTATATAAATGAAGAAGATATGGGGAAAATCAAAACGATTTTCTGGACCAATAATATTGTTGCCTTTGCACCGGGACTGAGCGGCACCCTTGTGCTGGATCAGGGCATTACGGTGCCTTTATGGGGGACGTGGTTTGACCATGCCATGATGCTGCCTACAGGTGATCCCTTTGTAACCGGGGTAAAATACTTAAAATCCTGGTGGCAGATCGACGGACAGTGGCCGGATGAGGATCATCCTTCACAGGTGCTGGCCGGCGCCGGGCTGGCATTTCAATACGGAATCCGTCCCGGAGACAGGCTGTCCTATCATGATCAGTCGGGCCGGCGGGCAGAACTTTATGTGAGCGGCATTGTTTCAGGAGGGGGAGAGGAGGATGGACAAATTCTGGCCTCATTATCTCTGGTGCAGTCCCTTTCAGGACTGGAAGGAAAAATCGGACAGATTGAAGTCAGCGCCATTACAACGCCGGAAAACGAACTGGCCAGGAAGGCGGCAGCCAATCCTAAAAGTCTCTCAATGAAAGAATATGAAGTGTGGTACTGTACTGCCTATGTAGGATCGATTGCTTATCAGATTGAAGAGGCCGTATCCAATTCAGTAGCACGGCCTGTCCGGCAGATTGCCGAATCAGAGGGAAAAATTCTTGATAAAACGCAGATGCTGATGCTTCTGATTACAGCCCTCAGTCTGCTGAGCTCGGCACTGGGGGTATCTAATCTGGTCAGTGCCAATATTATGGAACGGAGCCGGGAACTGGGACTGCTCAAGGCATTGGGAGCCACAGACCGTGCGGTTGTGACACTGGTGCTGACGGAAATTTTTCTGGCAGGAATTATCGGAAGCATCGCAGGATATGCAGTGGGGATCGGCTTTGCCCAATTGATAGGCCATGCCGTATTTGGATCGGGAATTGCGGTTAATTGGGCGGTCATTCCTATTCTGGCGGCCTTGATGATTCTTGTGCTTCTGCTGGGCAGTCTGCCGGCGATCAGGATGCTCCTGAAACTCCGACCCGCCATAGTACTTCATGGGAGGTGACGTAAATCATGAAAAAATATCAGATGTACCTTATCATGGTTGTAAATGCACTTCTCAGGCGGAAATTGAGAATGTTCATTGCCCTTCTGGCTGTCGCCGTAGGAGCCACAATTATTTCCGGCATGGGGACGGTATACCGTGAAGTGCCTGCACAGATGGGAAGAGAATTCAGGGCTTATGGCGCCAATCTGCTGCTTCTTCCGGCAGACGGAAAAGGAACCGTCAGTGAAGACCGGCTGCCGGAGGTATACAAATCACTGGAGGGATATGAGGTTATCGGTCACGTGCCTTTTCTGTACGAGCGGATGAAAATAAATGAACAGCCGGTGCTGACAGGCGGAACCAATTTTGAAGAACTCCAGAAGGTCAGCCCTTACTGGCAGGTGACAGGTGATTTTCCCAGCCCAGAAAGCAAAGATATTCTCCTGGGGAGTGAAGTGGCGGAGCACCTTTCCGTGAAACCGGGGCAGACTGTTTTCCTGAATACAGGAGATTCACCGCAGGATATGCCTTTTACCGTGTCTGGTATCGTCAGGACAGGGGGGCGTGAGGAACAGTTTGCCTATATGAATCTGGGCGTAATGCAGAAGATGATGAATCAAAAAAATCAGGTCAGTCTTGTTCAGGTCAGCATGGTGGCCGGGGAAGAAGCTCTGACGGATATAGGAAAACGGATTTCTGCGGCCGACCCGGGAATACATCCCCGGACGGTACAGCAAATTGCCCGTTCTGAACAGACCGTTCTGGGGAAACTTCAGGGGCTGATCCTTTTAGTCACAGCGGTGGTTCTGCTGCTGACACTTGTCTGTGTCGCAACAACTATGACTGCAGTTGTTACAGAAAGGCGGAAAGAAATCGGACTGAAAAAAGCACTGGGCGCAGATTCCTTCCATATCGGCGGGGAATTCCTCGGAGAAGCCTGTATACTGGGGGCGCTGGGGGGACTGCTCGGAACAGTGATGGGATATATTTTTGCACAGAGTGTGGGGCTGCATGTATTTGGCCGGGGAGTGGATTTTTCTATGTCCATTGCTGTTCTGACGGTTGTTCTTTCCGTGGCTGTGACCGGTGCGGCCAGTCTGATACCGGTACGTACGGCAGTTAAAGTAGAACCCGCTGTTGTCCTGCGGGGAGAATAAGGAGGATCGTCATGAGTCTGTTGCAATTGAAAGATGTATCCATGGAATACGGAGGCAGGGTTTTTGCTCTGCAGCATATTAACTTAACCGTAGAAGGCGGAGACTGGCTGGCCGTCATGGGTCCTTCCGGGTCAGGGAAGACGACGTTGATGAATGTAATCGGATGCATGGACAAAGCCACTTCCGGTTCGGTGATCCTGGATGGAATTGAACTGACACAGGTCAGTCCCAAGGAACTGACACGTCTCAGAAGAGATAAGATCGGCATGGTTTTCCAGCAGTTTCATTTGATTCCCTATCTGACGGCGGTGGAAAACATCATGGTGGCCCAATATTATCACAGTATGCCGGACAGACAGGAAGCTATGGGGGCGCTGGCACGGGTTGGACTGGAGGACCGTGCGGATCATCTGCCCAGCCAGCTTTCCGGAGGGGAACAGCAGCGGGTATGCATTGCCCGGGCATTGATCAATTACCCGGTTCTTATACTGGCCGATGAACCTACGGGTAATCTGGATGAAGCCAATGAGAAGCTTGTCATGAAAATATTTCACGAACTGAATGATGAAGGACATACGATTATTACGGTGACCCATTCGCAGGAAGTCGGTGCGGAAGCCAAACGGGCCGTGGTCATTGAGCATGGACATATGATGGGAGAAGGCGGTGTGCAGCTATGATGAAGGCAGGCAAAAAGTCAAAGTTTCTGGTGATGGCGGGAACGCTGTCGGCCCAGTTCCTGGCGGGCTGTTCTCCGCAGCCGGCCCAGGAAGAGCAGGCCCCAAAAGGTCAATCTTATTCAGCGGTTTCAGCATCTTCAGCCAAAGCCCCATGCTGCGATTTGTCAGAGAGCCGTGACGGGGTGTATCAGGCAGACAGCAGCCCTGATGAATTTAAAGGAATCGGGCGTATTTCCGTATCCATTAAAGATTACAAGATTACAGGGGTTGCATTTCAAGGGATTGATGGAAAAGGTGAAATAAAGGGAGAAAATTATGGTAAAACCAACGGTGAAATAGAAAACCCCGTTTTTTATCAGAAGGCGCAGCTGGCTGTAAAGGCAAACAGTATTTATGCGGAGCAGCTCCTGGAGGTGCAGGAATTGGAAAAAGTGGATGCTGTTTCAGGGGCTACAGTATCATACCGGCAGTTTACAGAAGCGGCGAAAAAAGCCATTGCCCTGTCAAAAGCCTAAAAAACGGGAAATAGAAAAGGAAAATATAGCATTTCTTTTCTTTGAATGATAAGATAAAAGAAAAGACGGGGAGGATAACTGCCGTGGATGGATTTCTTTCTTATCAGGATTTTCTTAAATTGATTTTTCAGGACCGGGTTCTGGCTTTCAGTTCCCTCGTGATGCTGGGGACAATTGTCTATGTCTACAAGATGGTTAAAGACCGCACTGCTTTTGTGGTCTCGCTTCTGATTGTCATTTTTGCAGGAGTTATGTTTACCCGTTCAGTTGTTGACCGCGGGTACGCTTATGAAGACGGGGTGCTGTCTGTCAATACAGAGGGAAAAATGATACGTATTCCTGCCAATCAGATCCAGGATATTCAATTGGTTGAACGGAATGCAGTATATCCTTCGCTGCGTGTGAGCGGATTAGGGCTTTCGAGTGTGGAAACAGGCCTTTTTACATTAAACACAGGAAGGGAAGCAGGGGTGTTCCTTTATTTCCCGTCAGACCGAGCGCTTTTAGTTACTGACGGGAACGGTCACATATATTATCTGGCAGATCCCCGTTCAGTGTCCGTTTATGAAGCTGTTCAAAAAGACCGTGCTGCAGGAAGCAGCATGTAAGAGAGCGCACAAAGCAGGATCGGGAATCTCACCCGTTCCTGCTTTGTGTTCTTTTGTGAAGAAGCCGGAACTGTTGCTGACTTCGTTGGAGTGCAGACGGATCTACATGGATATTTATTTTTGTATGGACACGGCGGCCCTATGGCTGGGGGCGGCTGCGCATTGTCCGTGCCATGGAGCCGTTGCGGTAAAAAAGTATATATAATAATGTATCTTTTTGAAACGGAACCAGATGAGGGGAATCCCGGAAAATTATAAAGGCACCGGGCGGATTTCCCCGCTTTCAGACAGCACCGGCTGTTTTTTATTGAAAAGTATCGTGTTATAATGGTAACCGCAGAGTCTGATGTGTTACAATGACAACATGGGATAGTCTGTTTATTCATTGGGAGGTGTTACGTTGTTCGCTTATGCGTTCACGTTTCTGACGGCACTGGTGGTTACTTTTGCACTGACGCCGCTGGTGAAACGGTTTGCCATACAAATCGGCGCCGTAGATAAGCCAAATGCCAGGAAGGTTCATCATGGGATGATTCCGCGGCTGGGAGGGCTGGCCATCTATATAGGATTTATTACAGCTTTGGCACTGACAGTGGGATTCCCCCATGATATTCTGGGACTTGTCTGCGGGGCAACGGTGCTGGTGGCCGTGGGAATCGCCGATGACGTATGGTCTCTGCCGGCGAAGGTCAAACTTCTTGGACAGATTGCGGCAGCTGCCGTTTTTGTCATTGGTTTTGATATTAGAATTGACTGGCTTGAAATACCTTTTGCGGGGTATATTTTTTTGTCTTCCGTGATTTCGGTTCCTCTTACGATTTTCTGGATTGTAGGATTTGTCAATACGATGAATCTGATTGACGGTCTCGACGGTCTGGCGGCCGGAATTTCAGCCATTGCGTCTGTGGCTATTTTTTTGGTTGCCTTTCAAATGGGGCAGTGGACTTGTGCAGCGGCCATGGTGGCTATGGCAGGGGCTGCACTGGCTTTTCTGCAGTATAATTTTAATCCTGCTAAGATTTTCATGGGAGATACGGGTTCCATGCTGTTAGGGTATATTATTGCTTCCGTATCTATTATGGGAGTTATGAAATCGGCAGCCACAGTGGTTCTTATTGTTCCTCTGGTTGCATTGGGGGTTCCCATTATGGATACGGCGCTGGCCATTGTGAGGCGCAGGCTGAGCGGTGTTCCCGTATTCGCTCCCGATAAATGCCATCTTCATCACCGTCTGCTGGCTCTGGGGCTGACGCAGAAGCAGGTTGTCCTGATTATGTATGCGATCACGGCTTTCTTTTCCTGTGTGGCGCTGCTGGTCATCCGGATGAATATTGTGCTGGGAATTGTCATTTTGGCCGCCGTTTTTGCAGCTTTTCTCCTGTGGGCCAAGAAACTGGGGGTCATGACGGAATCTATGACGCCAATTTCAAAAAAGAACAGATAAACTTGTCATTCTATAATCAGAAAGGGTATTTCTTATGAAAATTATGACGGTTTTCGGCACGCGGCCGGAAGCAATCAAAATGGCACCGGTCATTCAGGAACTGCTGGGCCGTCCGGAAATAGAAACAAAAGTCTGTATTACGGCCCAGCATCGAGAAATGCTGGACCAGGTCGTGGATCTGTTCGGCATACCTGTAGATTATGACTTGAATATTATGGAAAAAGGACAGACTCTTTATGATATTACGGAACGGATTCTGACAGGCCTCCGTGAGGTACTGGAAAGGGAGAAGCCTGACTGTGTTTTGGTGCATGGAGATACGACAACTACCTTTACGGCTGCTCTTTCATCTTTTTATCAGCAGATTGACGTAGGACACGTGGAAGCCGGGCTCCGTACAGGAAATCTGTATTCCCCGTTCCCCGAGGAGGCAAACCGGACTCTCACGGGAGTGCTGGCCAAATGGCATTTTGCGCCTACGGAAACAGCCCGCCACAATCTTCTCAAGGAAAACCGAAGAGATGACCATATTTTTGTGGTGGGGAACACGGTGATTGATGCGCTTCTGGCCACGGTTAAAAAGGATTATATTTTCGCCGATCCGGCGATTGAATCTATTGAGAAGCATAAGCGCGTTATTCTCGTTACCACGCACCGCAGGGAAAACCTGGGAGAACCCATGCGCCATGTATACCGGGCTCTTCGCAGGCTGGTCGAAAATGTGCCGGATACGGAAGTCGTTTTTCCTGTACACCGCAATCCTCTGGTACGCCGGGTCGTTAATGAGGAACTCGAAAACCGTCCGGGCATTCATCTGGTGGATCCCATGGAATATGAGCCATTTACTAATTTGATGGCCCGGTCGGCCATTGTTCTCACTGACTCGGGCGGAATTCAGGAAGAGGCGCCCAGTCTGGGCAAGCCAGTACTGGTATTGAGGGATACGACAGAAAGGCCGGAGGCTGTTGCTGCCGGCACGGTCAGACTTGTCGGAACAGACGAGAAAAGGGTATATGAGAATGCCTTCCGCCTTCTCACAGATGAGACGGCCTATAAGGCCATGGCAGAAGCGGTCAATCCCTACGGAGACGGACAGGCTGCGGGACGCATTGCCGATGCTTTGCTGTGGTGTTATGGAAAAAAACAGGAAAAACCTTCTGTTTTTATAGCCAAGTAAAATATGATATGTTACAATGACAGATATATAAATAAACGGACACAATTATAAGGGCATTTTCTGCATTATTGATCTATCTTCAATAGGTATTTCAGGCCGCCAGTCTGAATGTGCTGCGCAGCCGGCAAGGTGGAGTCATGAAAAAATCTGAATTTAATCCATGGCGCTGCATAGCGGCGGCATCCGGTGCAGGAATTACTCTTTTAGTCTGTATCGGGGTCGGCGTCTTTTTGGGTGTCCTTTGTGACCGTTATTTTGGAACTGAACCTTTTGGATTGATTTTTTTGTCGCTGCTGGGGGGCGCGGCCGGCATGTGGTCGATAGCCCGTCAAATGATGGGGAAGTAGTATGAATTCTGATCCCATGGAATTTGACAATTATACGAAAAGGATGTATTTGATCTCCCTTCTGTGGACAGCGGCCGGAACGGCTGTGCTTTTTCCCTGGGGGATTTCCCTGTGGGGAGCATGGCTGCTGGGAACTCTTTTTAACGTACTGTTCTTTTTTCTTCTTAACCGTTTGTATACTTTGTGGCAGAGAAACCACTGCAATGCACTGTGGACTGCACAGCACATTGCTCTTCTTGGATTTCTCCGCCTTCCTATAGAAGCTGCTTTCTGTTTCTTTATTGTGTGGGCAACTTCGTTTTCCGTGTTTTTCTTTTTAGCCGGCTTACTTTCACTGCGGGCATCCATTTATGCGGATGCAATCCGCCGTGTTATTAAGAAATAAATCTTTTTCTTGACATTCATGTAAGAGAGAGGGGGTGAAGCTATGCAACTGCATACAGGTGCACATACGGTGGTCAGTCTGTTCGGCATGCAGGTCAATATGGATACTATTTATATGACATGGCTGGCAGGTGCCATTGTAATTTTTCTTATGTTTCTGGCTACACGGCAGAAGGCACTGGTCCCAAGCGGATGGCAGAATGCCGTTGAGATCGTGATGGAAGGTTTATGCAACCAGTTCCGGGATAATCTGGGACCGCGCTATCGGCAGGCAGCGTATGTTCTTTTGACACTGTTTTTCTTTATTTTTGTCAGTAATCAAATGGGGCTTTTACCCACCAATCATCTGATTGTTTCGCCCACGAATGATTTAAATACAACATTGGGGCTGGCTATATTCTGCTCCATTATGATTCATGTTCTTTACATTCGGAATCAAGGGATCGGCCGCTGGGGAAAACATTTCTTTAAGCCATTTGCACCTTTCGTTTTGATTAATCTGATTGAGGAAATTGCAAGGCCGGTCACACTGGCTATGCGTCTTTTCGGCAACATCCTGGCCGGAGAAATCCTGCTGGAAGTCCTTTATGATTTGGCGCCGTATCTTGTACCTATCATCTGGATTGCGTTCAGTTTGTTCATCGGCCTTATTCAGGCCTACATTTTCACAACTCTGGCATCAGCTTATTTAATGGAAAGCGTTGCTGAAGAAGAGCATTAAATCTTAGACCAATTTTTGTTAATTAGGGAGGATTATTTATTATGGAAGCGACAATTATTGCTTTTTCAGTTATTTCAGCCGGTATTATTGCTGCGGCAGCTGCTATCGGTGCTGCTTTGGGGGATTCCCGTGTAGCTGACCGTGCTTTGGATGGTATGACCCGTCAGCCTGAAATGTCAGGAAAACTGTTTACCAACATGCTTATCGGCATCGGCCTTGTTGAATCTATGCCGATTATTGCCATCGTTATTGCCATTGTTCTTGTATTTGCCAATCCGTTTGTCCGTTGATCGTGACTTTTGATCATTAAAATAAGGAGGAACACAGATTGGTTGAGTTAAACGGCACATTGCTTATACAGATTCTCAACTTTGTCATCCTCGTTGCGATTCTTGCAAAAGTTGCTTATGGTCCAATGATGAAGGTCCTTGACGATCGGAAAGCACGGATCCAAAATGATTTGAACACAGCGGCTTCTGCCCGCAGTGATGCAAAAAAGTTGAAAGAGTCTTATGAAGCGCAGCTGCGTGATGCGCAGGTGCGGGCACAGGATATTGTCAATAAAGCGGTGAAGGAAGCCCAGGCCCAGGCCCAGGTCCAGATGGATGAGGTGCGCCATGCCATTGCAAAAGAAAAAGATGCGGCATCGCGCCAGATTGAACAGGAAAGACAGGACGCCCTGCGTGAATTAAAGGGACAGGTGGCGGAACTCTCCTGTGAAATTGCTTCGAAAATCATCGGTCAGCATATGACGGCGGCTGCCAATGACCGGCTTGTGGCGGATTCTCTTGCAAAGATGGATATCCGTAAAGCAGGTAAGTGATTATGGATAAAAGTGTTATTTTGTCCAGAAAATACGGGACGGCTATTTATGAAATTGCCAAGGACCGTCATATCCTGGATCCCGTAGAAAAAGAACTTTCCTTCATACGCGATACAATTGAAGAAAATGCAGAACTGAAAGAATTTATCAATCATCCTTTTCTTACAAAGGATGTCAAGAAAGATACTATACAGAAGTTGTTCGCAGATCACGTGCAGCCTATTGTACTGCAGTTCTGCTATGTTGTAATTGACCGGGGGCGGATTGATCTGCTTCCGGAAATGGTTGATGTGTACACGGCCCTGTCCCGTCATG
>ENA-OQIN01000621-OQIN01000621.1-human-gut-metagenome-genome-assembly--contig:-NODE-621-length-23626-cov-11.766869_pt1 | contig 23626 bp, 20 predicted proteins | sample MGYA00242581_ERZ504746 | MGnify/ENA primary metagenome ERZ504746 (study PRJEB26092, sample SAMD00036436) | human gut metagenome | host: Homo sapiens | study: EMG produced TPA metagenomics assembly of...
CAAAAATTTGACAAAAAAATAAGCCTGTTTCAAGGCTTTGCAGTATCCTTTTTAATTTTGATGTGTCAAACTCCCGACCCGCGAAGAAGAGTTTCGTTTGAGGGCACTGCTTGCGGCTTTATGAAAATAGGTATATAATGAGTGAAGGGAAAAACAAGCGGCTGCGAAGCAGACATTTGTTGCCAAGCATATCGAGGAGGCGCCTGTGACGCGTCCGCTGATTTTTCACGAACCATTAACGAATGAGTCGTCTGCGTCAGCAGACAGTAGAGCGCGACAGCGCGGGACTCATGAGTGAACAAGAGTGAAGGAAAAACAAGCGGCTGCGAAGCAGACATTTGTTGCTAAGCATATCGAGGAGGCGCCTGTGACGCGTCCGCTGATTTTTCACGAGCCATTAACGAATGAACCGTCTGCGTCAGCAGACAGTAGAGCGCGACAGCGCGTGTTCATGAGTGAACAAATGAGATAGAAAATTAAAGGAGAAGATACAAATGAGTGAATGTTCCCATAACTGTGGTACCTGCGGCGAAAACTGCAGCAGCCGTACACAGGATAAAAAAAGCTTTCTGGAAGCGCTGGCACCGGAAAGTTCTGTAAAAAAAGTAATTGGTGTTGTCAGCGGTAAAGGTGGTGTAGGTAAATCACTTGTTACCTCCATGATGGCAGTAAGCATGAGCCGCAAGGGCAAACATGCAGCAATCTTAGATGCGGATATTACCGGTCCGTCTATTCCTATGGCATTTGGCGTTGCCCATGAAAAAGCAGGTGTTTCCGAAGACGGAAAACTGATGATCCCTGCAAGATCCTTAGAGGGTGTAGATATCATGTCTGCCAACCTTCTGTTAGACCATGATACCGATCCTGTCATCTGGAGAGGTCCTGTGATCGCAGGCGCTGTAAAGCAGTTCTGGACTGAGACACTGTGGAAAGATGTAGATTACATGTTCGTAGATATGCCTCCGGGCACTGGCGATGTTCCGTTGACTGTATTCCAGTCACTCCCTGTAGATGGTATCATTATCGTTACCTCTCCTCAGGAACTGGTAGGAATGATCGTAGCCAAGGCAGTAAATATGGCAAAGAAGATGAATGTGCCTATCCTTGGTATTGTAGAAAATATGAGCTATCTGGAATGTCCTGACTGCGGAAAGCACATTAATGTATTTGGTGAGAGCCATACAGAGCAGGTTGCAGAAGAATACGGCTTAAAGCTGTTAGCCCAGATCCCGATCGATCCAAAGATCGCCCAGATGGTAGATGGCGGTCAGGTAGAATATATTGAGATGCCATGGTTTGAGGAAGCTGTAAAGGCAGTGGAGAACCTGTAAACACAGGCGGAAAGTGGTGACACGATGAATATCAATCTTAATCCTAACAGTGAGTTGAACCAGTCCATTGTCAATGTGCCGGATGTGGTCCAGGTCCCGGATGTATGGATCAATGAAGCAAGACAGTTTAGGATGGCAATGATGATGTATGCCTGTGCCATCCGTGAAGTAAAGACAAAATTAGAAGTACTCAATGATGAATTATCCATTAAAAACCAGAGAAACCCCATTGAAATGATCAAATCCCGTGTAAAGAAGCCTATGAGTATCTTAGAGAAGCTTCAGCGCCGGGGGCTGCCGGTATCGGTGGAGTCTATGGTGAAAAATCTGGATGATGTGGCAGGTATCCGCATTATCTGTTCTTTTGTAGATGATATTTACGAAGTAGCGGAAATGTTGGTGCGCCAGGATGATGTAACTGTTATTGCGATTAAGGATTATATTAAAAATCCAAAGCCAAACGGCTACCGCAGTTACCATATGATCATTGAGATCCCGGTATTCTTCTCAGACAGTAAGAAGCCCATCCGCGTAGAGGTACAGATCCGTACCATCGCTATGGACTTCTGGGCAAGTCTGGATCATCAGTTAAAGTATAAAAAATCCTTTGTGGACTTAAATGGTGAGATCAGCGGTGAATTAAAACAGTGCGCTGATGTGATCGCCCAGACGGACAACAAGATGTTAGAGATCCGAAAGAGGATCGAAGCCCAGGGTGTGACTGTATCAAGGGATTAATACTCATAAAAAGACAGGGTTTGCGTAATGCAAAACCCTGTCTTTTTATACAGGGCCATGGCCGGGAGATTTTCTGAGGAAACCTGAAGCTTTATGGTCTTAAAGCCTTTTTTTGCCAGCTGGGGAAGGAGGACAGATAAAAAGGCAGTGCCTAAATGTTTATTTCTAAGTTCCGGGAGAACTTCCAGGCTGTATAAATAGACAGAGTTTCCCTGGGGTGCAAGAAAACAGGTGACTTCCGGTGCGGTCAGATTTTCTGCAGTATTCTGTGTTAGAAGGCTGCGGCTGCCAACAGCCTGCCAGGCTGTGCTGCTAGTATTTTCCAAAATCCGGCAGTAAAGCATATCTGCTGTTTTTTCATTTGCCATTGTTTCAAATCCCGTTAATTCCCGCTCCATCATATATTCATCCCAGGTATGCTCTGCCCCAATATGTTCCAGGACATTTTTCCACAGTTTATTTTCAGTACCACAGGAAAAATACACAGAGCCTTCTCCTGGAATTTGGTCTTCTTCACAGGCAGCAGCCAGGATAGAAGAAAAAATTCCCTTTTTACGAAGATCCGGGTGCACAAAAGGCACACATTCAAAGCTGTCATCTCCTGTCTGGTATACAGCCATACAGCCGGACAGGTACGTTTTAGAGACCGGGCATGATTTAGAAATCAGGTCCGGATCAGAAGCTGCAAACCACCAGCCGTCAGCATCCAGTATATCTGTAAGCGCTGGCGTGATACCCCAGGATCCGGTATTATCTGTAGAGGCTGCCATGGATGCACACAAAAGCTGTTCTATATATAATTGGTCTGATGAATTTAAGTTATCTTTAAAGAAAATGTCCATGAAATAAGCTCCCAATATAGTTTTTATAATGTTTTTATTGTAATCCAATGGTTTTCAGGGCGCAACCACTGTTAAATGCCCGGATTGTATTTTTTGTGTATTTCCGGCATTATCTCTTGAATATGAAAAAACGCAGTGGTAGAATAATCCAGAAAAATTTAACGGACGCAAAAGAAAAAATATTGTCATCCGCTAAAACATCAGGAGGAAAACAAAGATGAAATACGTAAGACAGATCGGTATTATCCTGGGTATCACTCTGGCTGGAGAATTTTTAAACCAGATCCTGCCCCTTCCTGTTCCGGCAGGTGTATACGGTCTTTTTCTTATGCTGGCAGCCCTTATGTCAGGTGTTGTGAAAATGGAAAGCGTAGAAGGAACCGGCAATTTTCTTATGGATACCATGTCCATGATGTTTGTACCGGCAACTGTAGGCATTCTGGAGTGTGCAGATGAGCTGAAAGCCGTTCTTATTCCATTTCTGATCATTATCGCAGTTTCCACTGTTGTAGTAATGATCGTTACCGGAAAAGTGGCACAGTTTATGATGGAATCAGCAGAGAAGAAAAAGGAGAAATGATCAAATGAGTACATTAATAGAGATCCTGGGAAATTCCCAGTACTGGGGACTTACCTTAAGTATAGCAGCTTATCTGTTTGCCTGCTGGCTGAAACAGAAGACAAAGCTTGCCTTTTTAAATCCAATCCTGGTATCTGTTATCGTGATCATTGCATTTTTACTGGGAGTAGGAATTGATTATGATACATATAATAAAGGAGCATCTTATTTAAGCTGGCTCCTTACACCGGCAACTGTATGTCTGGCGATCCCGCTGTATAAGCAGCTTCACCTGTTAAAGAAGCATGGTGCAGCCGTTGCAGTAAGCATTACTTCCGGCGTTGCCACCAGTGCAGTGAGTATTTTCCTCATGTGCCGTGTTCTGGGACTGTCCCACACTCATTATGTAACACTGCTTCCAAAGTCCATTACAACTGCTATTGGAATGGGTGTCAGTGAAGAAGCAGGCGGTATTGTAACACTGACTGTTATCAGTATTATCATCACCGGTGTTTTAGGAAATATGGTTGGCGAGACCGTACTTAAACTTGCAAAGATCGACCACCCGGTAGCAAAGGGACTGGCATTTGGTACCAGCGCCCATGCAGTAGGTACAGCAAAAGCACTGGAATTAGGAGAAGTAGAAGGTGCCATGAGCAGCCTTTCTATTGCAGTGGCAGGTCTGCTCACTGTGATCGCAGTGCCGATCGCGTCTAAGTTTATATAAGCGCAGAGAAATCTTCCAATGCGTCATTGGCGCATTCTTGATATGCATGGCAAAACAAGCGGCTGCGTTAGCGCGGAAATCTAAGTCTATATAAAGATATTTCACCTGCCCCGGCACTGCCGGGGCACATCTGTATTTGCAAATAAAAGAAAGGGGTTACGTTTATGAAGAAAAGAAGTGAAGTAGAAATTTCTACCACCTGGAAGTTAGAGGACATGGTCCCGGATAATGAGACCTGGGAAAAACAGTTAAAAGAAGCGTCTGGTGAGCTTGAAAAATACGGGGAATTTAAGGGCAAGCTGGCAGAGTCAGCAGAAAACTTATACCAGTGCCTGAAATTTGATGATGAGTTCAGCTTAAAAGCAGAGCGCCTGTACGTATATGCCAGAATGCGTTCCGACGAAGATACAGCAAATGACCTGTATCAGGACATGTTTTCCAGAGCACAGCTTTTAAATATCCGTGCATCTGAAAATTCATCTTATATGGTTCCGGAGATCTTATCCATTCCGGAAGAAATCTTAAAAGAATACAGAAGCAGCCATCCGGGCCTGAAACATTTTGACCGCCTGTTAGATCAGCTGTTAGAGCGCAAGAGCCACACACTTTCCAAAGAAATGGAACAGTTACTGGCTCAGTCCTACGAGGCAACCCAGGGCGGAAGCCAGGTATTTACCATGTTTAATAATGCAGATGCCCGCTTCCCGGCTGTCCATGACGCAGAGGGAAAGGAAATTCCTCTTACCCATGGAAATTATATTGCTCTCCTGGAAAATCAGAACAGAGACATCCGAAAAGAGGCTTTTGAAAACCTGTATAGTGTATACAAGCAGTTTTCCAATACCTTATCTGCAGCTTTTGGTGCCAATGTAAAACAGGCTGTATTCTATGCAAAGGCCAGAAATTATACTTCCAGCCGTCAGGCAAGCCTTTCCGGGAATGAAGTTCCTGAGTCTGTATATGACAATCTGGTGGCATCTGTGAGAAAAAGTCTCCCACTGCTCCACAGATATGCTTCTCTGAGGAAAAAACTCCTGGGCGTAGAAGAACTTCACATGTATGACCTGTATGTGCCTATGGTGGCAGAAGCAGACCGTCATTATACCTTTGAAGAAGCCAAAGACATTGTAAAAACAGGTCTTGCACCTATGGGCGAAGAGTACCTGGGACTTCTTCAGGAAGGTTTTGACAACCGCTGGATTGATATATATGAAAATGAAGGAAAACGAAGCGGCGCTTATTCCTGGGGCGTTTATGGCTGCCATCCTTATGTATTATTAAATTTCCATGGAACTTTAAATGATGTATTTACACTGGCTCACGAAATGGGCCATTCTATCCATACCTGGTACTCTAACAAGAACCAGTCTTATACCTACAGCGGTTATAAGATCTTTGTGGCAGAGGTAGCTTCCACCTGTAACGAGGCTCTGCTGATCCGTCATTTATTAAAGAACAGCAAAGATAAACAGGAAAAAGCCTATTTATTAAATTATTTCCTGGAAAGCTTCAGGGGAACCTTATTCCGCCAGACCATGTTTGCGGAATTTGAGCAGAAAGCCCATGAGATGGCAGCAGCAGGCGAGAGCATGACTTCCCAGAGTCTTTGCAATATTTATAAGAAGTTAAATGAAGACTATTTTGGTCCGGATACAGTGATCGACCCTGAGATCCAGTATGAATGGGAGCGGATCCCCCATTTTTATACACCATTTTATGTATATCAGTATGCTACCGGCTTTTCTGCGGCGATCGCTATCAGCAGGAAGATATTTAATGGAGAACCTGGTATTTTAGAAGGATACAGGAAATTTTTAAGCGGTGGCTGTTGTGATACTCCTATTGAGCTGTTAAAGCTGGCAGGTGTGGATATGTCCCATACAGGCCCGGTGGAGGAAGCACTTAAATTCTTTGAAGAGCTGTTAAATGAGTTTGAGGAATTAGTACATCGTTTTTGAAATAACTATACCACTCACTTGTCTGCGAATCTGATTACACAGGTCTAAAAGCCTCAGCGTAGCCCACTACGCCTGCGTTTTTAGACCTGCACACTCAAATCCGCATCCTACGCGATTCGTACAGTTATTTACGAAACGATGTACTGGCGCAATAATGTAAGAACATGAAATCTGCCTGCAGCGTCAAGTTTTCTTGAAGAAATGCGGTATCTATGTTAAAATGGGGATAATCATCCACAGCGATGCTTCTTATACGGCAAAGCCGTGCAGTGAGATGTTGTGGATCAATGTACAAAGAGTGTACCATAACTAAGGAGGAACAATATGATCAGTCAGTTAATCGAAAAAATCCAGAAGACAAAGGCTCCAATCTGCGTAGGCTTAGACCCAATGCTTTCCTATGTGCCAGAGCACATTGTAAAAATGGCATTTGATGCTTATGGAGAGACCTTAGAGGGAGCTGCAGAAGCTATCTGGCAGTATAATAAGGAGATTATTGATAATACCTATGATCTGATCCCGGCAGTAAAGCCACAGATCGCTATGTACGAGCAGTTTGGCATTGAGGGATTAGTAGTTTATAAGAAAACCGTAGATTACTGCCATGAAAAAGGCCTGGTAGTCATCGGTGATGCAAAGAGAGGCGATATCGGCTCTACTTCCGCTGCATATGCAACTGGACATCTGGGCAAAGTACAGGTGGGTTCTAAATCTTACAGCGGTTTTGATACCGATATCCTGACTGTAAATCCATACCTTGGAACAGACGGCGTAAAGCCTTTCGTAGAAGTATGTAATACAAATGATAGGGGGATCTTTGTTCTGGTAAAGACTTCCAATCCATCCAGCGGCGAGTTCCAGGACAGACTGATCGATGGCCGTCCTCTTTACGAATTAGTAGCTGAAAAGGTAGTAGAGTGGGGCAACATGTCCATGGACGGAGCTTACAGTAACGTAGGCGCAGTAGTAGGTGCTACTTATCCGGAAATGAGCAAGATCTTAAGAAAGCTGATGCCGCATACCTATTTCCTGGTACCAGGATATGGAGCACAGGGTGGTACTGCAGCAGACTTAAAGCACTGCTTTAATGAAGATGGTTTAGGTGCGATCGTAAACTCATCCAGAGGAATTATTGCAGCTTATCGTCAGGAAAAATACAAACAGTTTGGTCCGGAGCATTTTGCAGAAGCATCCAGACAGGCAGTTATGGATATGGTTGCTGACATTAACAGTGTACTGTAGTAAATATGATATAATGATCAGCACACTACTGTGAACAACGGGTAAGAAACAAAAAAGGTTGGAAAAACAACATGGCAAAATTGAAAATGACAGCTGCTGTTACCTCACAGGTACAGCTGGCAGAAGGAATTTATGATTTAAGACTGGCTGCAGGTGAGATCGCAGCCCAGGCTGTGCCTGGACAGTTTGTATCCCTTTATTCTAAAGACGGATCCAGACTGCTTCCAAGACCTATCAGTCTTTGTGGTATTGATAAAGAAAAGGGCGAGCTGCGCCTGGTATACCGTGTAGCAGGCGCCGGAACAAAGGAATTTTCCGCACTGACAGCAGGAGATACTATTGACGTATTAGGACCTCTTGGAAATGGTTTCCCATTATTAGAAGGAAAGAAAGCATTCCTCATCGGCGGCGGTATCGGTATTCCGCCAATGCTTGAACTTGCAAAAGCATTAAGCAAAGTAAACGGTGGTGAAATGGTACAGTCCGTTATCGGCTACCGTGACAGCCACATGTTCTTAAAAGAAGAATTTGAAGCATACGGCTCTGTAACTGTTGCCACAGAAGACGGCAGTGTAGGAACAAAGGGAAATGTATTAGATGCCATCCGTGAAAATGATCTGAAGGCAGATGTGATCTATGCCTGCGGACCGACTCCTATGCTTCGTGCCTTAAAGGCATACAGCCAGGAAAAAGGCATCCTCTGCTACTTATCCCTGGAAGAGAAAATGGCCTGCGGCATTGGTGCCTGTCTGGCATGCACCTGCCAGACAAAGGATGTGGACGAACATTCCCAGGTACATAACAAGCGTATCTGTAAGGATGGCCCCGTATTCCTGGCAGAAGACATTGAACTGTAAAGTACAGTAAAAATTGCCCGGATCAAAACGGGCGAACATGTGAGAAAGCAGGAGGCAGGACCGAATTATGAATATGAGTGTAAAGATCGCCGGAGTGGAATTTAAAAATCCGGTTATGGAAGCGTCCGGCACCTTTGGTTCCGGTATGGAATACAGCGAGTTTGTAGATTTAAGCCGTCTTGGCGCTGTTGTCACAAAAGGTGTGGCAAATGTGCCGTGGCCGGGAAACCCGACACCAAGGATCGCAGAGACCTACGGCGGCATGATCAATGCCATTGGTCTGCAGAACCCGGGTATCGATGTATTTGCAAAGAGAGATATCCCATTTTTAAAGAAATATGATACAAAGGTCGTAGTTAATGTGTGCGGAAAGACCACAGAAGATTACATTGATGTAGTAGAGCGCCTGGGAGATGAGCCGGTAGATATGCTGGAGATCAACATTTCCTGTCCAAACGTAAAAGAGGGCGGTATCGCCTTCGGTCAGGATCCTAAGGCAGTAGAAGCTATTACAAAGGCAGTAAAAGCCCATGCAAAACAGCCGGTTGTTATGAAATTAAGCCCGAATGTAACAGATATTACAGTTATGGCAAAGGCAGCAGAGGCAGGCGGCGCAGATGCCATTTCCCTGATCAATACTTTAACCGGTATGAAGATCGACATCAACCGCAGAACCTTCGCAGTTGCCAATAAAACAGGAGGACTTTCCGGTCCAGCTATCCGCCCGGTAGCTGTACGCATGGTCTATCAGGCAGCCCAGGCAGTAAAAGTGCCGATCATCGGTATGGGCGGTATCTGCAATGCAGATGACGCGCTGGAATTTATCCTTGCAGGCGCAACTGCAGTAGCAATCGGTACTGCAAACTTCCACGACCCATATGCAACTGTTAAAACAGTCGATGGCATTAAGGCATATATGGAAAAATATGGAATTGAAGATATTAACGAACTGATCGGTGCAGTGAAGTAATAAAACAGTCACATAAGAAATTTGGAAAAAATTGGAAAAATAAGGAGGGCATTACCATGGAAAGCTATAAGCAGGAATTTATTGAATTTATGGTAGAAAGCAATGTATTAAAATTTGGAGATTTCACCTTAAAGAGCGGAAGAAAGTCCCCATTCTTTATGAACGCAGGCGCCTATGTAACAGGTACCCAGTTAAAGAAATTAGGTGAGTACTACGCAAAGGCTATTCACGACAACTTTGGTCTGGACTTTGACGTACTCTTTGGACCGGCTTACAAGGGTATTCCGTTAAGCGTTGCAACCACCATGGCGATCAGCGATTTATACGGAAAAGACATCCGTTACTGCTCCAACCGTAAGGAAGTAAAGGACCACGGTGATACCGGTATCCTGTTAGGAAGCAAGATCAAAAACGGCGACCGTGTTATGATCATTGAGGACGTTACCACTTCCGGTAAGTCCATTGAAGAGACATTCCCAATTATTAAGGCTCAGGGCGATGTAGAGATTAAGGGTCTCATCGTTTCCTTAAACCGTATGGAGCGTGGAAAAGGAACCAAGAGTGCTTTAGACGAGATCAAAGATCTGTACGGCTTCCCAACTGCAGCCATCGTTACCATGGCAGATGTAACAGAGTGCTTATACAACAAGGAATGCAACGGTCAGGTAGTGATCGATGATAAGATCAAGGCAGCTCTTGATGCATATTATGAACAGTACGGCGCAAAGAACGAATAAGAGCCGGAGGTAGTTGCAATATGGAGAGAGTATATAAAACAATGAAGGTTACAGGAGCCGGCTGTATTGCAGCAGGTGTTGTGATCCTGGTGACAGGTCTTGTGGTAGGCATTATTTCCATTGTCAATGGAGCGCTGCTTTTAAAACGCAAATCCGAAATTGAATTTTAGGATGCGGGGTCACAGATGATCAGAAACACAACTAAACGCCAGAAGATGGGATGGGTACTGTTTATACTGTACCTGTGCCTTCTGGCGTATTTCATGTTTTTTTCAGAGTCATTCGGACGAACGGATACAGACAGGGACTACGCCTATAACCTGATCCTTTTTAAAGAGATCAGCCGTTATTTCAAATATTATAATGTACTGGGATTTCCATTGTTTATGATCAACATTGTGGGAAATATCGTTGCTTTTGCACCCTTTGGATTTTTTCTGCCGGTCATCAGCAGAAGAAGCAAGAAATGGTATAATACAGTGACTTTTGGTTTTACCTGGAGCCTGATCTTAGAAACATTGCAGCTGATATCCAAAGTGGGCAGTTTTGATGTAGATGACCTGTTCCTTAATACACTGGGAGCAGCTTTCGGCTTTGGCTGTTACTGTCTGGTACAGCATATGCGATTACGTTACAGGAGGAAAATACATTGAGACAGATCGGAAACAAGGTTTCCTATGTGAAAAATCCCTTTGCAAAGAACAGTTTTTACTGTCTGGGTCTGGGAATCGCCTCCCTTCTTTTAGGTGCCTTAAGCATGTATTTTTCTGTTAAAAACGCAGGACAGGGAGGCTTAAATACAGGAGCCTACGGATTTTCCAGTATGGCAGCAGCCATTATGGGGCTCTGGTACGGCATCCTTTCCTTTACAGAAGATGACTGTAATTATATTTTAGCCAGGATCGGGATGGCTTTAGAGGGGATCATCCTTCTTGTCTGGGTCATCATTATATTTACCGGTATCTTCAGATAAGTGATACCAGGATCAAAAGGGCAAAATATAAGTATCAAAGCAGGCAGATGCGGATGTACAAGGAGGGAATACATTTTATGGATTATAGAACAATTTTACAGGAAGAAAACGATGCCGTAAGAGAACGGCTGGACCTTTCCATGGAGCGCGTGGCAGCCATGGGAGAAGATGATATCCGGCAGCCTTACGGCAATTATTTTAGATGCGTTTCCCGCTTTATATTAATGATCGGGGAACTGGTAAAAGAAAGAGAAGAGGGAAAAAAACTTTCTCTGCCTCAGTTACAGGAGCGAAATCACAGACTTTATGAAGATATTTTGCCTGAGCACTATGAGGTAAGCTTTGCAAACCCGGACTATGCGGTAAAAGAACTGGGAGAAGGCTACGGACAGATCTTATCTGCTCTTTATACAGAAATTCGTGGAGATATTGTCTATGCCTTTGAAATGCGCCTGGAAAATATCACGATCTTAAATGAAGTCTTTTTAGAGGTGTATAACCTGTTTGTCCAGGCATGGGAAGAAGGAACCGACCAGCCAAAAGAGCAGCAGATCAAAGATGCTTTTTACTGGTATGTCAGTGATTATTCAGACCTGCTGCTTCCATGGCGGATCAGGGAAGGACTGGACCCGAAACTTTCTTTTGCAAAAGATATCATTATGGAAAGTGACTTAAATGATCTTTCCTATTTATATGAGTTTGGTGAGTATATCTCAGAGTCTGAGTTAAAGCTGGCTGCTTTTATGAACACCCTTCCTCAGGAGACTGTGGATAAAATGGCAGATACCTATACAGAAGGTTACCGCAAAGGCTTTTCTGTTATGGGAAGAGACATTACCAAAAAGAAGACGGTGGTTGTAGAATATCAGCTTGGCTTTGAGCGGATGATCCGCAAAGCAGTGGAAAATTTCCAGAAAATGGGACTGGAACCCATCTTCTATCGTGCTGCTGTAGAGTCCTTAAACCGCAGACCAAACGGAAAACGAGGCTATTTTGGCGCTTCTGCCAACAAGCAGTATGATTATGATCACCGTTATGACAGCGCCCTTTATATGGGAAATGCCTTTAAAGAGAGAAAACTTTCTATTTTAAAGGCTGCTTATGAGCAGTACAGTGAGCTGGCTTCCTGGTGTGCCGGCCCTGCTGTAGTAGAGACCTTCGGGGAAGAAGGCTTTACACCGGTAAATAAGAAAACAGCCCTTGCTTTAAATGATCATCAGCAGGAGCTGACACTAGCTTATGCAAATGAGTCACGCCAGGTCATCAACCAGTATATGCCGGGAGATGAAACCAGCTTTACTATTATTGCTTTCCCGAAGCCGGAGATCGGACCGGATTTTGAGGACATTTTCCGTGAGACCATTGCCATCAACACACTGGACTACGAAAAATACCAGAAGATCCAGCAGAAGCTGATCGATGCCTTAGACAAGGCGGACTATGTGGAGATCACAGGACGGGATGGAAATGAAACTTCCATGAAGGTGCAGCTTCATACGCTGACCGACCCTGAAAAGCAGACTAATTTTGAAAACTGCGTATCCGATGTAAATATTCCGTTGGGAGAAGTATTTACCTCTCCTGTGCTTACAGGCACAGAAGGCCTTCTTCATGTAAAAGAGGTTTATGTGGAAGATTATCTCTTTAAAGACCTGCGTATGGTATTTAAAGACGGAAAAGTAACCGAGTTTGGCTGCGGAAATTTCCCAGAGTCCAAAGAGCAGGGAAAAGACCTGGTAAAACAGGTGATCATGCGCGGCCACAGCTGGCTTCCGCTGGGCGAGTTTGCCATTGGAACCAACACCACAGCTTATGCGATGGCAAAGAAATACCAGATCGGCAGCAAGCTGCCTATCCTTATTGCTGAGAAAACAGGTCCACATTTTGCAGTAGGAGATACCTGCTACAGTTTTGCAGAAGACTCACCTATGTACAACCCGGACGGCAAAGAAGTGATCGCCAGAGACAATGAGATCTCCCTTTTAAGAAAAGAGGATATGTCAAAGGCATATTTCAGCTGCCATACAGATATTACGGTTCCTTATTGCGAACTGGGAGATATTGTGGCTGTGGGAAAAGACGGCAGCCGGATCACATTGATCAGACAGGGAAGATTTGCCTTAGAGGGAACAGAAGGTTTAAATGAGGCCTTAGATTAATATTTATTTCACAAAAAGTTCATTATTTTACTCTTGTAAAGAAGAGTGGATTTAGGTTATGATTAAGAGTAGCCTAAAATGCACATGTTTCAGTATAAGTACTGAAGAAAGCATTCAGGACGTTCGCACTGCGGGCGTCCTGTTCTTATTGTTTACAGAAAGGAGTATTTTACCTACTATGCTAAAAGTTTTATCAAAATGCATCCGTGAGTATAAGCAGGCATCCCTGAAAGCACCTTTGATGGTATCCCTGGAAGTGGTAATGGAGTGTATCATTCCGTTTATCATTGCCCAGCTGGTAAACCGAATGAAGGCAGGTGCCGGTTTTAGGGAGATCGCCATGTATGGTCTGGTGTTGGTTGTTATGGCAACACTTTCCCTTATATTCGGTATCGCAGCAGGTAATGCCTGTGCCACTGCTTCCTGCGGATTTGCAAAGAACGTGAGAAAGGACCTGTTCTATAAGATCCAGGACTTTTCCTTTGAAAACATTGACCGGTTTTCATCTTCCTCTTTAGTTACCCGCCTGACTACAGACGTAACCAATGTACAGATGGCCTATATGATGATCGTCCGCATTGCCATCCGTGCACCACTTATGCTTATTTTTGCTTTTGCCATGGCCTTTATCATGGGCGGCAGAATGGCATGTATTTTTATCATTGTAGTGCCCATACTGGGAATTGGCCTTTTTTCCATTATCCGTCTGGTCATGCCGCTGTTCCGTGCTGTATTTAACAAATATGATGCTTTAAATAATTCTGTTCAGGAAAATATTAAGGGCATCCGTGTTGTGAAATCTTATGTGCGGGAGGAGTATGAAAAAGAGAAGTTTGACCGCGCAGCAGAAGATGTGTGCGGTGATTTTACCCGTGCAGAAAAGATCCTTGCATTTAACAATCCGCTGATGCAGTTCTGCCTGTATACAGTTACGATCTTTGTGCTGTCTTTTGGTTCCTATACCATTATCACCAGCCGGGGACTGGATCTGGATGTAGGACAGTTTTCCGCTCTTTTAACCTATAGTTTCCAGATCTTAAGCAGTCTTATGATGGTGTCCATGGTCTTTGTTATGATCACACTGGCTTCTGAGTCTGCAAAGCGAATCGTAGAAGTTCTGGAAGAAAAGAGCAGTCTGGTAAATCCGGAAAATCCGGTTTACGAGGTAAAAGACGGTTCTGTTGATTTTGAAAATGTAAGCTTTAAATATTCTAAAAAGGCAGAGAGAAACGCTCTGGAGAATATTAACCTTCATATTAATTCCGGTGAGACTATTGGTATTATCGGTGGAACCGGTTCTTCCAAGTCTACTTTGATCCAGTTGATCTCCCGTCTGTATGATACCACAGAAGGTGTGGTAAAGGTGGGGGGAAGAGATGTAAGGGAATATGACCTTAAGACACTGCGAAACCAGGTTGCTGTTGTTTTACAGAAGAATATCCTGTTTTCAGGTACTATTGAAGAAAACCTGCGCTGGGGGGATAAAAACGCCACTCCAGAGGAAATAGCCCATGCCTGCAAGCTGGCCCAGGCAGATGAATTTGTTCTCCGTTTCCCGGATAAGTACAAGTCCTACATTGAACAGGGCGGTGCTAATGTTTCAGGTGGCCAGAAACAGAGACTTTGTATTGCAAGAGCACTTCTTAAAAAGCCGAAGATCCTGATCTTAGATGATTCTACCAGTGCAGTAGATACAAAGACAGATGCAATGATCCGGAGCGGATTTAAGGAATTTATCCCTGAGACTACAAAGATCATTATCGCACAGCGTATTTCATCTGTTCAGGAAGCCGATCATATTATTGTAATGGATGGCGGAAAGATCCAGGCAGTTGGAAATCACGAAGAACTGATGAAAGCCAGCCCGATCTACAGGGAAGTATATGAATCACAGAACAAAGGAGGCGGTCAGGATGAAGAATAATGGAAAAGCCATGGCAAAGGCTGGAAAAAAGACGTTTTTGCGCCTGATCCGCACCATTTTCGGATTTTTCCCGGTGCTGATGCCTCTGGTACTCATAGGTATTTTATTTAATGCTATTGTAGGTTCTATTCCGGCAGTTTTTATGCAGAAGGTTATTGCTGTGGTAGAACAGAACTGGCAGTCCGGTGACTGGAATGGCTGCAAGGATGAGATCCTGCGTTATACAGGTATACTTCTTACACTTTATGGTCTGGCGCTGGCGGCTTCTATCTTCTATAACCGGAAAATGGCTGAGATCACTCAGGGAACTTTAAAGAAGCTGCGTGAAAAAATGTTCAACAGTATGCAGGATTTTCCTGTAAAATATTTTGACACTCATAATCATGGGGATATTATGAGTTACTACACCAATGATATTGACACGCTGCGTCAGCTGATCTCCCAGAGTATTCCGCAGTTTTTAAATTCTGCTGTTATGGTAACTACAGTATTCTGCGTCATGCTTTACTATAGTATCTGGATGGCACTGGTGGTAGTTGCAGGTGTTGTGCTCATGCTGCATATTATAAAGAAAGTAGGGGGAAGTTCTGCAAAATTCTTTATCCAGCAGCAGAAAGCTATTGGTAAGACAGAAGGTTTTGTGGAAGAAATGATGAATGGCCAGAAGGTCATTAAGGTGTTCTGCCATGAAGAAGAAAGCGAAAAGGCTTTTGATGCTATTAATGATGAGCTGTTCCATGTGTCTGAAACAGCTAATAAATACGCAAATACCCTGGGACCGATCTTAAACAATATCGGTAACCTGCTGTATGTGGCAGTAGCTCTTGCCGGAAGCTTATTCCTGATGTTTAAAGTGCCTAATTTAAGCATTTCCCGATTACCATTTTCTATTAGTATCGTAGTGCCGTTCTTAAACATGACCAAACAGTTTGCAGGAAACATCAACCAGGTTTCCCAGCAGATCAATGCCGTTGTCATGGGTATGGCAGGCGCGGAGCGTATTTTTAGCCTGTTAGATGAAAAGCCGGAGGAAAATGAAGGATATGTAACACTGGTAAATGCAGTGGAAAATCCTGACGGAACTCTTTCAGAGCACAAAGAACGTACCGGTGTCTGGGCATGGAAACATCCCCACAGTGACGGAACGGTTACTTATACGAGGCTGACAGGTGATGTACGTTTTGAAAATGTAGATTTTGGTTATGATCCTGGTAAGACAGTTCTTCATAACATTACACTGTATGCAGAACCTGGCCAGAAGGTAGCTTTCGTAGGCGCTACCGGTGCGGGAAAGACTACCATTACCAACCTGATCAACCGTTTTTATGATATTTCCAGTGGAACCATCCGTTATGACGGTATCAATATCAGCAAGATCAAAAAGTCAGATCTTCGCCATTCCTTAGGTATCGTTCTTCAGGATACCAACCTGTTTACAGGTACTGTAATGGAAAATATCCGATACAGCAACCCGGATGCAACAGATGACGAGTGCATCGGAGCAGCAAAACTGGCTGGTGCCCATGACTTTATCACCCGTCTGCCGGAAGGCTATGAGACAGTGATTACCGGAAATGGTGAGAATTTATCTCAGGGACAGAGACAGCTGATCTCCATTGCCAGAGCAGCCGCTGCAGACCCGCCAGTTATGATCTTAGATGAGGCAACATCCTCTATTGATACACGTACAGAGGCTATCGTACAGCGGGGAATGGACGCCCTGATGCAGGGACGCACTGTATTTGTCATTGCACACAGACTGTCCACAGTACGAAACTCTGATGTGATCATGGTACTGGAACAGGGCCACATCATCGAGCGCGGCAGCCATGATAAGCTGATCGAGGAGAAAGGAAAGTATTATCAGCTGTATACTGGGGCGTTTGAGTTGGAATGATAGCGCGGGTTTGTAAATAGGATTTATAGATTTGTGAGAAAAAATGTTCGCTCGGAGTCTTTCTGTGCCTGATTTTGTGAGAAGATTTTTTGTCAGTTGTGCCCAGATTTCTGAGGCATACGCGGCGCGTATGTTGATGAAATTTGGGTGCGACTGGCGGAAAATCGGCCACAAAGGCAGGTGCATGAAAGGCTTCGAGAGGACATATAGAAAAGGGGGAAGGCAGATGGTTGAAAGAAAAGCGTTCTTAAAAGCCTACAACATTGACGAAGACGATTTTAATGCAGCTGACATTTCCTGGGAAGAGCTGGCAGCAATCTATGATGATTATCTGTCAAAAGAAGAAAAACTTCGTGGGATCGGCAAAGACTTTGTCAACGATTATCTCTATGATATTGAGCGGGCGGGAATTCATTCCTACCGCTACCGTACCAAAAATCCGGGACATCTTTTAGAGAAGATCATACGAAAAAGAAAAGAAGATCCGGAGAAATTCAAAGATCTGAACCGGAGCAATTATTACAAATACATGACCGACCTGATCGGTATCCGTGTATTCTTCCTGTACCGGGAAGACTGGATCTACTTCCACAAATATATTACCACTGTATTTGAAAATGATCCAAGTATCTACGTAAAAGACCGAGGCCGGGATTTTGACGAAGATCCGTCCCACTGCTATATTGCAGAGCGTCCAAAGGTATACCGTAGAAATGGTGATACACGCATTTATGATGAAAAACTGATCGATATTAAGTCAGACGGCATTTACCGTTCTCTCCACTACATTATCAAGTATAAAGGATATTATGTGGAGATCCAGGGAAGAACGCTGTTTGAGGAAGGCTGGAGCGAGATCGATCATGACATCGTCTATCCGTATTATAAAGACGATGAAATGTTAAAAGATTTTTCTACCTTATTAAACCGCCTTTCCGGTATGGCAGATGAGATGAGTTCCTATTTCCGCAGGATGCGCAGTGTGAGAGAAGAGCAGGGGTTACTGTCACACCATTCGGGGGAAGGTAAAAAAGAATGATAGTTCAACCATGACAGTAACAAAAATACGCTTTCTTTTCCAGGTTCCAGAAGGAACCATAGAAGAGAAAGCGTATTTTTTATATACAGCAGTGAGCAAGAATGTTATACTCACATGCTTTCTGTTTTAACCAGCCAGATGCAGTACATTGATCAGTAAGATCCAGCTTAATCCATAGTAAGAAACAACAGCAACCAAGTCGTTTACAGTTGTGATCAGTGGACCAGAAGCAACGGCCGGGTCAACATTGATCTTTTTAAAGAACAGTGGGATACAGGTACCTACGGCACCGGAGATCACCATTGCTAAAAGTAACGCAGCTCCGATACAGCCGGATACAGCATAGGCGAATGCAAAAGGCTTTCCTTTTGCGACCACAATGTATAAGCCAATGGCTGTGAAAGAAAGTACGCCAAGGATTAGACCATTTGAGAAGGCAATGCGCATTTCCTTCCATACCAGTTCCAGCTTCTGCTTTCCGGTAAGGGACTCGTCCATAAGCACACGGATGGTAACAGCCAGAGACTGGGTACCAACGTTTCCGGCCATGTCTAAGATCAGGGACTGGAAGCACATGATCAGCGTCAGCTGGCTTACAACCTGTTCAAAAAGACCTACAACAGAGGAAACGACCATACCAAGAGCTAACAGGACTAACAGCCATGGAAGACGTTTTTTTAAACTTTCTTTTAAAGGTTCTTTTAAATCTTCTTCAGCAGTCAGACCTGCGAACTTTGCGTAATCTTCACCCATTTCATCATCTACCAGGTCTACGATGCTCTGGGAAGTGATAACACCAAGCAGTTTATTGTTATTATTAAGGACTGGGATAGAGTCCTCAGAATAGTCTTTCAGTTTTTCAATACAGTCATCGATCAGTTCGTGACCATATACATAAGGATAAGAGGTAACGATCAGATCCTCTAAGGCGGAATCCTGTCGGGCAATGATCAGATCTTTCAGATCCATTGCACCATAAAAGGTCTGATCCTCTGTTACCATAAAAATGGTAGAAATATTGTCATTCTTAGCTGCCTGTTCTACCAGACTGCTCATAGCCTGCTTTACGGTCAGATTTTCGCGGATCACAATACAGTTTGTGGTCATCCAGCTACCGATCTCGTCTTCATCGAAGGCTGCGATCACGGCAATATCTTTTTTTGCGTCATCATCCAGAAGTTCTGTAAGAAGAGAGCGTTTTTCTTTGGAAGTCATTTTTAAAACATCCACAACAGCGTCTGTTTCCATAGCAGAAAGGATAGCAGCAGCTTTCTTTACGTCCATTTCATCCAGATATTCCGCTGCCTGTTTCTGGTCGATATGCTCGAAAATATCAGAAAGCATATCTGTATCAAGGATACGGCAGATCTTGCGCCGTTCAGCTAAGGTCAGTTCCGGGAAAATGTCAGCAAGGTCGTTTTCATGGTAATCTTCCAGTTTATTTCTCAGAATACCCGGTGAGGCATTGCTTCGGATTACAGACAGGATCTCCTGGCTGTGATCCTGAACTTGAACTTTGTTTTCCATTTCAGTCTCCTTTTCATCTTTATTTTATTCAGTTTTCAACACGCCATCCTGTATAAAACATGATTTTATGGGCACAACAAAACCTGCACTTGTAAAATGTGCAGAAATAATAAACGCAGCATGTATCTGTGCGTCTGAGGATATGCGTGACAACTAAATTGAAAGACGGTATCCGTCCTCCATTTACAGTTTTGCGATGGATATTACAGGAGTTGTAAGAACGGGATAAGAAATGAAAAAGAAGTCCTGTATTTCAAGTTATATGAAATTATACGAAACAGAATAGACCGCTGTTTCCTTTATATCCCGTGCGTTTACTTCGCCCATGACTATCGCAACCGTCCATTCTGTTCACCTGCCTTTTTCATAAGATTAATGACCTGATGGCCTGAAGCGTTTATTAACAACTTCTTTACATATTATAAAGCCTGAGATCAAAATTTTCAATATAAAATGTGTAAAGGTACCGATAAAATTGGGTAAAATTTCTCAAATAGGATATGAAAAAAGATGGCACGAAAAACAGAAAAAATGTTTTGCGCCATCTTTTATAGGGAGATATTCTTAACGCCTGATATCTGGCAGAAAGGGGCTTATAAATATAAATAGGTTACAGTCGGTAGCATACTTTGCCTGGATTTAAGATCATTTTCGGATCAAATACACGTTTGATACCTTCCATTAACGCCATGTTGGTCTCACCAATAGACTTTACCAGATACTGGATCTTACCGGAGCCGATACCATGTTCACCGGAAACAAGTCCGCCCTGTGCGGACGCTTCTTTATAGATAAGGTCAAAGAACTTATCGACACGCTTCTTAAATTCTTCTTCTGTAAGGTCATTGGAGCACTCATAAATATGAAGATTTCCGTCACCTGCATGTCCAAAGGAACGGATCACAAGACCACATTCCTCGTCGGTCTTATTTACAAATTCAAGATAAGAAGCGATCTTTGTAACAGGAACGACTACATCACACTCATCAAGGAGCTTAGTCTCTTCCATGATCACTTCCAGGAAAGCAGAGCGGGCTGCCCAAGCGTCACGCATTTTGGCAGGACTGTCAGCAACCAAAACGTCCATGGCATCGGCGTCAAGGACCAGTTCAGCTGCCTGTTCAAGAAGTGTATATAACTGGTCTTCGCTGTCAGAATCCAGAGTGATCAGAAGATAAGCGCCTACAGGCTGTCCCTCCATTTCTCTCGGGAAAGTAGAACGTCCGGTATGGCGTTCGGAAGCCAGTACAATCTCACGTTCCATAAATTCGATGGCCTGAGGATTTAAAGAAGACATTTTTAATTTCGGTACTGTTTCAAGAGCAGTTTTCAGATCTTCAAATGGTACGATCAGAGAAGCGCTTGCCTTTGGAGCAGGAATGATCTTTAAGGTCAGTTCCGTAATGATGCCTAATGTACCTTCAGAGCCGATCATAAGGTTCAACAGAGAATAACCGGAAGAGGTCTTGGAAACCGTAGCACCAAGGTGGGTGATCTCGCCCGTTGGAAGCACAACGGTCATGGCGCGTACATAATCTCTGGTGGAACCATATTTAACAGCGCGCATGCCGCCTGCATTAGTAGCTACATTTCCACCTACGCAGGCAAATTTTTCACCTGGATCCGGCGGGTACATCATGCCTTTTGTCAGGCAGTCCGCAGCAAGGTCATTTAAAAGAACGCCACATTCAATATTTACAACGAAATTTTCCAGATCATAATTTAAGATCCGGTTCATTTTTGACATATCAAGAAGAACACCGCCAAGAAGGGGAACAGCGCCGCCTGCAAGTCCGGTTCCGGCACCTCTTGGTGTAACAGGAATGGTATTTTCATAGCATATCTTCATAACAGCAGCTACTTCCTCTGTGGAACGTGGCTGGACTACCAGGTCGGGCATATGAGTGCCGTAAATAGGCATTTCATCTCTGGAAAAATCAGGGTTGATATCATCGCCGGTAAGGATGTGATCCGATACCGCTTTCAGCTTGGAAATGATCTCAGGTGTGAGAGTATTATATTGATCCATAGTTTATAACCTCCTGTGCTGTATATCAGGGCGTATCTTTTTTAAAACAGAGCCCTGTTCATCTGGCAGTTTCATTATATAAAAAAGGGACAAAATTGTGCAATGTGTAAAATATACAAAGATAAAAATGGGATTTTGTATGTAATTTTATTAACAATGCACAATAAAACAGGGGTGACTTTTACATGATTTTCCGGAAAGGATTTTCCAGAAAAGATGAGAGGGGAGGAAAAAAACGGAAAGGCTTTGCCGGTTTTTAAACTATGGTTTGTTAGAGAATTAACGACCTTGAAACAGCAGTAAAAATGACAGGAAATACCATGAGAAAAATGCTGTTTTTTTATGTTGAAAATCAACAAAAATTGTGAAAAGTGAAAGAGGAATGGGAAAAGCGCAAGGATTTTGGGGAATACACTTGTATAGTGAAATTATTTTAGGTATAATGAAATGAGATATACTAAGATGAAACGGGCAGACTGCCGTTTTATCAGACAAAAAATAGGAGGAATACTCGTGAACAGAGAGAAGATTATTGTAATCGACTTTGGCGGTCAGTACAATCAGCTGGTTGCCCGCCGTGTACGTGAGTGCAATGTTTATTGTGAGATCTATTCTTACAGAACTGATATTGAAAAGATCAAAGAAATGAATCCAAAGGGTATCATTTTAACCGGCGGACCAAACAGTGTATATGAAGAAGGCGCTGCAACCTGCAGCAAAGAACTGTTTGAACTGGGAATTCCGGTACTTGGACTGTGCTATGGTGCACAGCTGATGATGCATTTATTAGGCGGTCATGTATGCAAGGCACCTGTTCGTGAATACGGAAAGATCGAAGTAACCGTAGATCAGTCCAGCAAGCTGTTCAGTAACGTATCTGAAAAGACCATCTGCTGGATGAGCCACAACGATTACATCGAAAAAGAAGCTCCTGGATTTAAGATCATCGCTCACACAGACAACTGCCCGGTAGCAGCTGTAGAGTGTGCAGAAAAGAACCTGTATGCGATCCAGTATCATCCAGAGGTACTTCATACTGTAGAAGGAACCAAGATGCTGTCCAACTTCGTATACAATGTCTGCGGCTGTGCAGGTGACTGGAAGATGGATGCATTCGTTGAGAATACCATCAAAGCCATCCGTGAAAAAGTTGGAAACGGTAAGGTGCTGTGTGCACTGTCCGGCGGCGTAGACTCCTCTGTAGCAGCAGTTATGCTTGCAAAGGCAGTTGGCGACCAGCTGACCTGTGTATTCGTAGATCACGGTCTGCTGCGTAAAAACGAAGGCGACGAAGTAGAAGAAGTATTCGGACCAAGCGGCCCATACAACTTAAATTTCATCCGTGTAAATGCTCAGGATCGTTTCTACAGCAAATTAGCAGGTGTAGAAGAGCCTGAAAGAAAACGTAAGATCATCGGTGAAGAATTCATCCGTGTATTTGAGGAAGAAGCAAAGAAGATCGGCGCTGTAGATTTCCTGGTACAGGGAACCATCTATCCAGACGTTGTAGAAAGTGGTCTGGGCGGTGAATCTGCAGTGATCAAGTCCCATCACAATGTAGGAGGACTTCCTGACTACGTAGATTTCAAGGAGATCATCGAACCTCTCCGTGACCTGTTCAAAGATGAAGTACGTAAAGCCGGCTTAGAGCTTGGTATCCCGGAGAAACTGGTATACCGTCAGCCATTCCCAGGCCCAGGCCTTGGAATTCGTATCATCGGCGAAGTAACCGCTGAAAAAGTAAAGATGGTACAGGAAGCAGACGCCATCTACCGCGAAGAGATCGCAAACGCAGGTCTCGACCGCAGCATCGGCCAGTACTTCGCAGCACTGACCAACATGCGCTCCGTAGGCGTTATGGGCGATGAAAGAACCTACGACTACGCCATCGCATTAAGAGCCGTAAACACCATCGACTTCATGACTGCCGAAGCAGCCGAGATTCCGTGGGAAGTACTTGGAAAAGTGGCAAGCAGAATTGTTAATGAAGTGAAGCATGTGAACAGAGTGCTTTATGATTGCACTGGGAAGCCACCGGCTACGATTGAGTTTGAATAAATCGAGTTGCTTAAAAAAGCCAGTGTTTATGCGGGTTTCAGCGATTTCGATTAGTCTTT